>Ga0065711_1006118_pt1 | contig 40028 bp, 29 predicted proteins | sample Hoacrofraction12_FD_59098 | JGI IMG/M metagenome (GOLD analysis project Ga0065711, IMG submission 59098) | Hoatzin crop microbial communities from Cojedes, Venezuela - Epithelial fraction 12 v2 (version 2) | ecosystem: Host-associated > Birds > Digestive system > Esophagus > Crop | place... | reverse complement strand
CATCACTGGACATAACCTTATTGATTTTCTTGATAATCAAAAAAGAAAAAAAATCACAGGGGAAAATGAGAGACAAGGTGAATTACAGACCTCTGGCTGGCTGATCTCTCAGTGTTACCCGTACTTACAACTTGTCTGTACATGAAAAAAACCCATGTATTTGTTCTTGTCCTTCTCCTGTGCTTTTACAAATGTTGATTCTCTGAATGTGTCTTCAAGCAAAAAGTGAAGAAATAATAACAGGTGGCAAGAGTTGAAAAACATTATTTTTGTGAGTCTATATTTCAGAAATAATTTCGATTTTGTTAGTAATTAGGCAATCAGCTTAAGCCTCCCTTACATGAATTGCCATATTTAGGACAAAACTTCATAGTTCTGAAAATCCTTGGTACTTTTCTTCCAAATCTAGTTTTATTTATCCAGATAATGTGAAAGGAACATCTGAATGAATTCTGTTTTTACCAGTACTTCTGGGCTAGTATGGTACTGTAGTCGTGGACAACTGGTGCAGTTCTTCTGGGCACCCAGTCCTGCCGTTACACACGCAGCTAAGCAAAGCCTTCCAGGATGGAAAAGGCCTTTCTAGTAAGGCAAAAGCCAGCCTGGCATCACAGAGATGTTTATTGTCATTTTCCGTGGATTTTGAATTATGTCAGTCTATTCTTTGCGGTTATCATGTCTAATAATGGAAGTAATAAGTCACTGGAAATAACTGCATTTCTGGACCATTCCAGGTGAAATAAACATCAGAAAAATATTAAATAATGTTAGTGTTTAAAGTGAGGTTTCCATCTGCCTCCTCCACCTTGACATTGCTTTTACATGGGAAGCGATAGGACTGGAAGCCTGTGTGTAATGAGAAAACTTTATTAGGAGGAAGGAAAGAGTGGAGGAAGGAGAACTTCCAGGGGTGCTGCTCAAGCCTGGGGCAGGCAGCACTGTATCCACTGACACCAGCCACCGAAACTGACTGTTACCTTCCTGCAAGTGCTGGAGACACACAGACAGTTTCATCCCCAGCTGTTGGAGTTTCAGTCAGATGTGATTCCACTGATTTCTGTGGAAGTCTCCGAGTGGTTCTAGAGAAAAGGAAATCATAGCAATAATCTGGGCAATGACAGCACTTCTGTGCATCGAGGCATTTTCTGGGGCACGTTTCCTGTGCTGGGGTTCCTGGAGGACTGAGACTGTCAGGCTGATGGTTCACGTGCTGTGGAAAGGAGGAGAATGCTAAAGCATAATGGAAAACCAGTAAACTGAATGGATTAGACATTGAAGTGGAGAAGGGTGAATGCTGCAGCATGTAGGCAATCCAATTCAAATGGTTGTTTAGTTGTCAAAAATTGCAAGCACAACCTTAGAGTTCTTACGGTGCTCTTACGGTTGGCAGAGGGGTGCAGCTTACCTGAAACTGGAGCTACTATAGGGTCACTGGGAATTTAGACTGGGGTAGCAGGACAAGAAAGACAGCAGCTGTTCTCAGTTCTGGAAAGCGGAATTTGCTCCAGGGATTGGTACTAGATCTGGGGAGAACTCCAAGCACTTGATGAGGAGTGTCTTACTTTTGCACTGAAGGCACTGGAAACCCTAAAGCTCATCATCAGTAACTGAGACCAGTGTGCTAGCTCCCTCAGAACCACAGGGAAAACATGAATTTTCTGATATGGTTTGTATTATGGTGCATTTTGAACATTCCCTGAAGAGATGTTCCTGCTTCATCTGCAATATGGAGGGCTGTCCTGAGACCATCCTGGAGGTTTTTCTATGCAAATAACTGGAGTTTTCATCATAAATTTCAATAAAATAATGTGGAAAGTGATGAAGATCTCTCAGATTAAGTACTCTCTCTTATGTCTTAAAGTAGTCTTTAGCCTCTACAAAAAAGACTGATAACTAACAGAATCTCCTCCNGAGAGAGCCAGTTTAGACTGAGACATAACTGANGACTTTTCTGAGAAAGCNTGGGAAGAAATACTCCAAGGTGNAATACATTTATCACTGTATTTATATTTTACGTAATTTGGGTTCCTTATGATTATACTTCAGTTAGAAAATTGCCAGGGTAGTTTTTGGCATTTTGTTCAGTGCTTACCTATTCATATGTTCTTTAACTGGAAAACAGGACCAACAATGGAAAAATAACAGTTACATTGGTGCTTTTATTAGCTTTATATTAAATGAGAAGTTAGCCGTAAGAGACTCTGCCAGTACCCTTCCTCCCTCAAAAAATTGTGTTCACAGAGGTTGGTGGAGGAGTGATGCAGACCATCTACTTTTTGCCTAAATTTTAAAAGCAAAACTGAAATATTTCTTGCATCGTCCACTGGAGTGACAAAAAGAGAATGAAAACCTGGGAAGGGCTGAGTTTTCTGTGTAGAAGCTGAGTAATGCTGAGAGTGGGACGGTGGCGTGCCTACGGCCGTCAGGGTGGATGGAACTGGACATGGCGTGGGTGCCACAGGTTACAGTTCTGGATAAAAGAAAGAGAATGGATCAGTTTAACAGGAAATAGGGGAGCAAATGTGAGGAGCCAAGTGTCCATGAGGCAGCGTGGGATACAGGTATGCGGAGGGAAGGGGGCTCTAGGAGAGAACGACTTGGCTATGGAGCTTCTGCATCGGGTCTGTGGGGCAGAGATTGATGGAGCTGGATGAAAAGGTGGGTGATGGAGGAGGAAACTGAGGAAGCAGTCGTATACCTTGTAGCTGCATTCAGAGGTACAGGGGAAAAGAGGTTAGCGCTGATCTGCAGAGAAATAGATAAAGAACAGTGTAAAGGAGGCCAGTTTAAGTTCATGCAAAAAGATGGAGAGGAGGGAGAAACACAGCTGGAAGGATTGCCTGGGGAAGAGACAAAAAGTGGGAAGTGAGGTCCCGATGTCCTCTGTGAGGTCCCTCATGCTAGTGGAGGGGTAAAACCAAAGAGCAAAGGGGCCTTCTGTGAGACTGCCAAAGTTGCGTTGGTGGGAGGTACAGAAAGGGGAAACTTCAGTTTGTAAGGATACCTACAAGAGAGGAAAGAGGATGAATTCCTTTGGGACAAGGACAAAAGCAGACAGACAATACAGCTGCACTGAACAGGTGAAAACTACTCGCAGGATGAACTTCTGCGTCAGTTAACTGTCTGATGGCACATTTTTTGTGGCACTGTAATAAACACCTGCTCTGCTCTCCTGTATTCCTGTGGTTTCTACTGAGGAACCACAATGCACATGAAAGATCCTTTATAAGTGACCAATTTGAAAATAAATAGAAGCTGGTTTCATAGTAGAAGTGCACTGGAACTGCAAGCTGCACAAAACGCTCTGGGATCTGTAAGACAGTGTCTGGAGACAGGGGCAGGCTAATGGAGATGGAGCATTGCTGAGCAGCCCTGGCAGCGTGGGAAAGGGCGTGCAGGCACGTGCTCGTGGCTCTGCCCAGCCATCCAGCTTCATTTATGCCTCGCGCTTCTTGGTGTCTACAGGAATAATTATTTTAAATTATATTTTTAAGCCAAGTGAAAGGTTTTTAAAAATCTGTTGGGATTTGCTGACTTTAAAGAGAGGTTTCAAAGAAAATAATTGGCTTCGCCTTCATTCAGACACTGAAGCTCAATTTTCGGTGCAGGAAGCCATTAAAAACAGCAAAGAATAATGGCCTAAGTGCATATAGTTGTAATACATGCTGCATTTGTAGCATCCTCAACAGGATACAAAAACAATATAGCTCAGGCACTTTGCTAGCATGAAAGAGCATCATTCCTTTGGTATTAGTTTATAGCACATGGAGTCATCTCTCACTTGGAGGAAAAGTCACTGATATAATTTATGTCACTATTAAACAGCTTCACTGCTGATCCATTGCAGCCTCAGCACATTAACTATATTTACCATCTAAGATACAGAAAGGAATCTATCCTATCTGACGAGGAAGCAATAAAGTTTTAGTGAAATGGATGTAAATCAAAGTTTAAGTTTGCCTAGCAAAAATACATAAAGCTATGTTTCACATCATCTTTTATGCATAGCAGTCTTCTGCATGTATGAATAAAACTTGAATTTGTTGATAAATACTGTTTCTGTATCGTTGATTGTTTTGGTCTGTAAATTAAACACTGTACATTCCATAATCATCTAAAGAAAAATGTATTTTTTGACCCATAATGCCTGTTTCGCTTTTACAGGAATAAGAAGTGCATTGAGTGGTAGAAGAGAGGGAGGAAGTGGCCTAAAAATATAAAACTGATTGGCATTTGCTTCCTGAAATCCTCTTGGTTTCAAGTGCACAGTTTGCTGCATATACCTGGATTTCTGTTTTTCTTTTTGGAGCTTGTGGTTTTGCATCAAGCTGTCACTTTGTTAAAGTCTTCCAGAGTGTCTGTGTACATGGCAGACTGGCCATAGGATGGGGTTTATTGCTGTAAGTCCTTTCCTGGAAGATGATCTGGCCACCAAGAGCCTTTGTACGCGTAAGTTAATGACACTTCACATGGTAACAGGGATACATGCTCCCTGGTTCTTCTGTCCCTGCTCAGTTCTCTGGAGATTCTCATTCACTGATTACCTTTACTCAGACATGAACTGAAATACTGGCTTAAAAGCTGGTGGATGGTTGTTGCTGTTGCAAGACAGGCCAGATTTTTGAATGCGGCTGCTTTCCGTAATGACGAAGACCAGCAGGATTTTGGAGAGAGTGGGCTCGGTTGCTGGGTGTGCTCCAGTGTGGAGTGACAGTGTCCTGAAGATGGATTGGAAAGCTGATGAGAGCGGAGTGGTGAGCGAGTCCACAGAGCTCGAAGGAAGTGCCATACAGAAGGCAGCAGTAAGAGGTGCCTATCTAAGGTCAAGAAAAATCTCTTTTTTTCTCTAAGCAGTTCTTTTGTACTACATGTGCCAATTAGCACCACACATTCTGGTGACTTCTGGCCCCTTTAGGCGTTAGGTGGGGCATTGTTATTACTGTTCTAAATGTGGTGTGCTGGATGTTCTTCCTCCCCATAGACAGGGAAGAAACGGTCAATCAGTTTCTAGCGACTAGAGAGAAAATCCTGTTGCAGTCAGAGGGCTTTGTGTGATCTGTTGAAGAAGGAAGACAGTTTGCTTATGTGCCAGCCCTCACATATCAAGGTTAGATATTGGGAGGGCGCGGGAACAGGATGTTTATTTTGAACACATGTGATATTTTCATACCATCTGAGTTAATGGCTTATCTGTTTCACAACTCATCTAATTTTTCCAAGACCGCTAACTGGTGTAATAAAACCACTTACAAATCTTCCCTTGCCTCTGAAGCTGTGAAGGTAACTTGCCAAGACTGTTTTTTTCCCAGAAGAATTCAAGTCATGTCGCTGGCGTTCAGGACTTACCAGTCCCTGGCTGCCTCCTGAGATAACTCCATGCCCTCACGGCCTCATGCTGTGGTGTGCCTGCCTGGCTTCCAGGACTGTGTGCTGCATGGGCTATGATACCAAGTAAGCTGGCCTCACTTGACAGGCAGAGCATCTTTCTATGGACTTAATGGTCTTATATGGCTCACAAAATTGGATCAGATGATAATTGGGGCATGCTGTAACATTTTTCCTTCTTCTTCTCCTTCTATCATCATTATTATTACCATCATCCTTATTATTAACAGAACCATAACTTATGCATCTCTGCAGCAGAAATACCCCTCAAGGTCTGTTGTACCTAGGCATGAGTAGATGTTGCAAACAAACAATGTTGTTTACTTCTGTTAGTTTAAAACAGACTTTTGTGGTTACTGTAATGTATCCTTTTTCTTTGTGTCTTGAAGGCTTAAAAAATTCCTCTGAGACAGATCAGTAAAATGGGAACTATGCCGAAGGAGCCAGCTATCGGCTATCCAAGCAAAAGGATGCTTCAGAGTACATCAGTTTCCGTAGCATCTTTCATATGGACAAAGTCACTATGCCCGACAGGCTATCTCAATGTGTCCAATTGCCTATTTTAACAAACGGATCTTTAGGCTTCCAGAAGTAAAGCAAGGTCATTGCTTGGATGAGTAATCTGACACTTGGAACGAGACGCAGTGTGATAGGTCTACTGCTCTCTAAACAGTATGCAGAAAAAATAAGAGTAAAACTAAAAGATAACACATAAGCAATAAAAAATTGCAAGTATCTCTTCCTAGGCACATCAATCCTGGCATCATCAGCCCAGCCACAATTTAGACAGTGAGGGGGAAACAGAGACAAAATGTGTCTCATTCTAGCACTGAAGATTACATGCCATCAAAAAGACAGAATTACCTGAGACCCTGCTAGATCACCTAAAAGTTGGGGTTGTGTATACGCAGCACATTGAAAATCTAGCCCGATTTATCATCTTTGCAAGAAAGCAAATACTTTCTAGGTTTTGTATTTTAAACAGCACTCGAGGTGCATGAAAATAAATAAATAAGGTAACCTGAAAGTGTAAACCCAGAATGAAAATCTGAGCAGACTTCAGCCTTCATCATCAGCTCAGGGCTCTGGGTGTGACAGGCAATTTTCCTTTTTAATTTTCTCCAGCAATAAGGAAGCTAATGGTACATCTTAAAAGATATGACCTTATCCTTGTAAGCTACCTGAAGCTTGGCAGAAAATAGGATGACCTCGCTTTCTGTGAAAGTCTGGCTTGAAGGGAAAAATTCCCTTTTTGCTTGCATCAGTGGACTGAGGAATGGGAGGGAAAATCTGATTCTTGTACACAATTTTTATTGTGCTCCAGATTTGATCCCTGTGATGGTTTTCAGTGGTAGCATTTTATACATTTTTGAATTATGGATGCTCCATGTACGTAGATGTGACTCTATTTGACCAGAATAAATGTGGTGTAGGGCCAAATTTCTCAAAAGCATATCTAGGTGCAGACTTCCTTTCCTCCTCACAGTCCTCTTGAAGTCAACAGAATGGTCTGCATTCATAAATCTATGGATTTGCTGGGCAAGGGTTTTGATGAAATAAAAAGTGTAAAGTTTAGCCAGAGCTGTTTCAGAGAGTGATCTGACAAAATATCATTGGTATGGCGAATCTGTCATAACTGTGGCGAGAGGAAACAGTGAATTATTTTTTGCCTGTTTCTGTAGGGTTGCTGGTCCAAATACACACATGCACTTAACTGGGGAATGGTACATACAACTATATTAATTTTACACACACACATACACACCCCTCCCTAACATGTTCCTGTGTTTTTTAGGAGAGCCAGACCTCTCCCAACTAACCTTTGGCAGTAGTTACTCCATTAACGTACTGTTTCATCTGCTGACAGAAAAAGAAATGTTTAAACATCATCAAATTCCTCTTTTAAGATGGCATACAGGAACTCTATCAGAGCCCAAGTCACAGTGCTGTGATTACAGGCTAAGTCTCTTTTGCTTTCACTGTTCAGCTCTGTTGTTTTACTGCTTTTAATTTGTTGCATATTTTCACTACAAATGCCATGTTGCATCCTCTCATAATTCGTGGAGTTAATGAACTCTTAGACCCTGGGCTGTTCCAAGACTACAGTCTGGTAATTTACACATATTTTTAGCTGTTTTGCAGTCTCGGGGCCAAATGCTGTGATCCTGTGCAAATCTAACCGTAGATGGCAAGCAGGATAAGGCAGAGCCCTGCCATTCTGGCACAAGCCAGGCTCCAGGTCCCCCATGGGAAGCAGACACAATTTAAACCTTCTGCCAAATGACTTGTCCAAATTCCCATCACTCCGTGGATCAGCAGAAACCCAAACCTGAACATCACAAATGCCAAAATAATGATCTAATCACTGGACCATGTGTCCTCTATTTAACTTGGCTTTAGAATTTGCACTCTGCTGATGTGAATAGGACAGTTCACACATCCAACTACTGTTATTACAGGTGTCTAAAGACTTGAGCACACATTGCTGCGTTGGTTTAAACTCATTTCACATTTCAAAGGTTTTCTTTGTGATCAAAGGGGCTGGAGACTTCTTTATAAATGAAAGCAGAGATTTTTGGACAAAATATATAGCCACCATAGAAAGGAAAAGGCTAGGAGGGAGGAGGGGGACTGGGAATCAACCCAGAGGAGGCTTTTTTTTCTGGTCTGGTTTTGCAAGACGAAGATGTTTTTGGAAAGAGGAAAATCTTCCCATTCTCCAGGTGTGTTTAATCAGGAAGTTGTTGAAATGTAATTGCAGCTGAAATGTAATTGAGAGCACTCCTAATGGCTCTGAAGAATGTTTTTTTCAGAAAAGAAGCCTGGTTCAAACAAGCCATATTGTCATTTCCTTGTACTGTTATGCCATTGTTACTTGCAGCTACAGAACCAAAGACCAACATTTCACATTCTGGCAAAATGACTCTGTGTGTTTACATGAACTCAACCATTTACACACAGCTTAGTCATTGTTAAATTTGATTATAATAATTCCATCATAACATCATAAACAAATACAGCTTTCGCAGGAACTTAACAGAAATGAAGCTTTGCTAAAAGGATGTTCAAACTGAACATAAAGCTGGTGTGGACAATTTGAGTTGATGGAACAAATGGTGAGGACATGAACAAAGTCATGTCCTTGCTGTGCTGCGCAGGCATGGAGTGACCCTGAGTGTTGTTTACGTACTTTATCCAATTATTCTCTGCTGCAAAAGGCAGAGTGGAGGCAGGGAGCAGGGACCATACCTCAGGACATTGCTCTCCTGCCTGTTTCCCCTTACTTTTGGGCTACCAAGCAGGTTCCCTGTCTGGCCCTGAGTGTTTGCGGAAGAGCGACCCAGTTTCTGGAGCAGGGATGCTGCACAGCCACGTCTGGGAGCTGTAGGCCTTCCTGTGCCACACCAGGGACCATGCCCTCCACTCCTTGGGACCATCGTCCAAACAGGGTGAAGGCTGGCCGTGGCCACCTTCTCCTTCTATGACCCTGCCTATGAGAAGCTGGCCATCATGGTTATGATACTGCGTAGCAGGAGGAACTGGTCTCAGTTTCTCCTAGATAGGATTGGTCTTCAGCCATCGATGGCTACCCTCCCTCACGCGAGCCTGTGGGTGCCAGCATCGACAGTGGGTTTGGAGCCTCTTCATCTGTGCTGTCAGGGGAAGAGCTACTGGTTTTCCTTGCACACTTGGTAGGCTTAGATCTTCTGAAATGTGCTGCATTACCTTCCTCCAAGGGCAAAATCTGCCTGGTTTGATTGGGTTGGCATTATGTGTGTGACTCTTTCCAGTTTGTGCACCGTTGACCTCCTGGGCAGCTGTCACCATGACTCCGAAACTAGGGTGGTCCTGTGGCAAACTAAGGCCCACAGCCTGGTATATCAAGAACTCTTCTCTAACAGATCCTGGCAACTGTTTTTCATGACTAATATCAAGATGATCTGTAAAGATACCAAGCACAAAGAAAGAGAAGATTCAGATGCTGTCAGAAGACGTCAGTGTGCTTGTTTATTTGCTTTAATTGTTGCAATGGATGTTCTGGGTCATTAGTCGCAATTCAGGAAGATTTAAGCTAAGGTCACGTCACCCAGCTGGAAAGAGCGGCTCAAGCAGTTTGCCTCCACATGTGGCTGGTACAGATGCAGATGTTCTTTCAGACGACTTAAGCTAATGTTTGTTCTGTCTCCTTTGAAGCTTTATAGCTTTAAGTGTCTGAAGTGAGTGAGCGTTCTGGTGCAGATCTTTGAAATTTACGGCATCTGAGGTTCATGGTTTAAAGCATGACTCTACATTGGCTTCAGAAACACAAGAAAGAGATCTCTTGGATATATTATTTTATCAGGAAAATAATAATTGACTGGCTCTATCAACACTCCTTTGCTCTCTGACTGCTAACTGACTATCTGCTGACCATGTAGCAGGTTAAAGCTAATTTCTGACCTGAGTGATATATTGATAGGGGTATCCCAGTGCCTTTGAAGTCTCAAAGAGTGTTGATTTATAGAGACCATGTTGTTTACCTTTAGAAAGAGAGGAGCTACATTGCAACAACCAGAGGTCTCAGAAGGCAGGGTCGGTGGTTGTCATTTGTTCCCCAGAGTCCCATTAGTTGTGCCTTCATCCGATAGCTTAGGCCAAATATTTTCAGATGTTTTATACTCCAGGAGATTCCTGCAATTTTGGGAACAAAAGCAAATTTGGGTGAGTTTCTGGATTCATGTTTGCAATGCTCCTGGTAGAAGAATCCCCCACCTCAGGTTGTCTTGCACAAGTGATTTNTGAAAAATTNAAATATGCAAGCACTATTGTAAAGAATGCTGCATAAAGCTTATGAGCTTAATACTTAGTATAATCCTTATGTTTAGTTCATCCTGGCATGTTTCCTTGAATAAGTGTACTTTGCAGCTAGATCTAGCAAAAAGAATAAATTCCATGAGTTAAGCAAAATGGCCAATATCGATTTTGAAACTAATTCTTGCCTATGTGACTCCAGGCTTGCATGATTCTGATTGCCTCTACATCTGGTGTTAAAAGAATAAACATTTTTTCTTTTAAGTCCCTAAGAATGTCTAATGACATTTTTGAAAGTTCGCTGCTTAATTTTTCTTCTTTTTTCTCCATTTCCTGCCACCTTTCTGCGCCTCTGTCTTTAAGGACTTGTCAGAACTATATGGAAATGGGAAAACGGGGCACGGTATCAAGGGATCTCTTCAGGACTTTCTAGATGATTAGCTAGAATGCTTCACAGGTGATATGGTGTAAGAGTATAGGTTGGCTCTTGTCATTTGTGATCTGAGGACAGGCATACGTGCCATGAATGCATCAATCAGTTGGAAAAAGAAGTTGCAAAAAGATTTGATCTTCCTTTGCAATACTAGTTCAAAGCGTTTATTGTTCCCCAAATCTATCCTTAGGATGGAAAAAGCTGGTAAAAAATGCTTTTCCTGTTCGTGACAGCTGAAATTGAAGTATCACTTTCCTTTTCCTATGGCTTTTGGGGTGGAACTTTCCTGATTTCTGAATTTCATGTACAGTCCTACACGTGGATCCAGTTTTTAACCATCTTCATTCTGTGCTTGCCCTGGATCAATAAACCAATTCCACAAGTGTAAAAATATCCTCTGGAAATACAAAAAATCAGAAGAGGGTCCTACAAGGAGGAGGTTACAGACTGTTCTGAAGGGAAGGGGGAAACACGCCGTTAGTGTGGGGCAGGGAGACGTGTGCCTTGGCACTGTCAGCACCGCAGCTCTCTCAGTATTGCTCTTTGCAAGGAAGGTTTAACAAACAAACAGCACAACACGCATCTGACAGGGCATAGCAGCTGAACAAACTGACAAGGGTATAATTTATCCCTTTCCCTCTTTTTCAGTGTCTATTTAATGCATTAGCTAATACGATGCTTACTGTGTGATGTCAGTTATGACAGAAGCTGCTTTGTCTGTTGTCTTTAGCCTGGGTTTAGTTGAGAACAAAGAAAGAGAAGGCAAGAGGTGGAAAAGCTGGCATAAGGGAGGAAAATGAGAGGGCTGGATGGAGAAGAGAGAAAGGGCACTGTCACTAGTGGCTGTGGGACGTAGACACACCCCAGACCTCAAGAGCTGTCTTTGATTAGGAACCTAACAAGAATTCCTTAATAATCTTGTCTAGACTTTAATTACTTGTGCCTTGGTTACCACAGCATCCTTTTCTCCAACCTTGACAATTGTAGCTGTGCCAAATGCTAACTTTTTCCTCCGTCCCCTTGGTTGCAGCCTCTCCCGATGGATCATCTCTCGCTAAGAAGTGACAGATCATCCCGCGACACCAGGCTGGCTTTGCTACATTTACAGTCATAATGTCTTCTCTTGAGCTGCCTTCACGGTCTGAAGACATGTCTTGGAAATGTCTTTGTTGCTGTCCCTCGCATTGCTCCTTAAGATTCATGCTGGCTACAGATAAACACATGAGGCTCCTTGTGTGTGGAGACCACAACCTATCATCCCGATGGAGCCTGTCTCCTTGTGTTCCTTTTCTGACTTCCTCCATCTTCGGTTCTCTTTGATTTTGGGGCTGAAGCCATCTTTTTTTGCTATTTTTTTATAAAGGGTTTAGCAGAATGTGATTACCTCCCAGGACAGGGCTTTTACACACCATGCAAATAGGAATGATTGAAATGTGTAAAAAATTATATCAAAGAGCAGCTTTTCCTTGTATTTTACTCATGTATTTCTTGATATGTATGGTACCAATAACTCCCACTTTTTCCTCCCAGTTAGATGATGACCTCCAGGGTCATCAATACTGAATGCTTTTTGGTTTCATTCGGCAGAAAGCGCCCCTGAACCCTGCTATTACTGCCACTATTTCCTTGTGAGTGCTTCTGCAATAACTGTGATTGAGAATCACATGGTAGGACACTGTAGAGAGCTGGAAAACAGCTACCTATGAGGAAGATTAGGAGAAGAATTTCCCCCTTAAAATGAATTTATCTGATTTCTGTCTTCCTCAGATATACAGATCGAGGCTTAACTGCATAGAGTAGTTTTTTATTGTTTCTGTCAAGGAGGATGAAGGAAGGATTCTGATTGAATAAATGATGTGTGTGAGGCATGGTTGATGACTAGCAATCATTGATTTGCCCAGCTCTAGTTTTCAAACATTGCAATTGTTTTCCTATTTTGCGGCTACTGTCTCTGAAACTATATCGTGTGTAAGTACTCTGAATATTTTATATTGCCGTGCTTCTTTTTCCCCAGGTTTCTTCCTCCGCTTCTTTCCTCAGCATTTTACTGGCCTGAGCTTTGAATTGCTTTATCACTCTAAAAGAGATTGACTGAACAAATAATGTTGGTCTTTTGTTGATTGCCTTGTTGTCACTTAAATACTATTCCAATATGATGGGTAAGTTATTACTTCTAAGACAGATCTGCTGCTACATTTTTTCTCTGTCTTTGAGAAGAAGGAAGTTATCATCTCAGGAAAAATTATATTTCTTAGGAAGGAGGAAGGTACTGTGCATTTGAAACCCGTGAGAATAGTTGATTTTCAGTTCAGGGTAATACAGCCTTTAATTAACTGAAGAGGAGACTTTCAAAGGTAAAAGTACAAGTTAGGTTCCTGGTATTCCCTGTGGTTTCTCTTTTCTTCTCTCAGTTGTATGATTTTTTAACTTTTTGACCAGTGATGCAATAAATAAATACCCTTAAATCTATATTGCTGTGATTTTGGATGGAAGGAGAATTCCAGAGCATCCAAAAAGAATGGAATAAAGTCAGCAATCCTGTTGTCATTAGTCATGTCTGACCACACACACTTTGCCTAAGTATTTGAAAACAGTGTAGTTACTCTGCATTTACTGTGATGAATTTACCACAATGAATTGGGACAGAGTGCGGGTCTCTGTTAGATGTATAAATAATTGCATATTTGTCACATCTGGAAAGCTGGCTTAATATATGGATAAAGGTAACTGTTTCTTGATGAGCTCAAGTCCTTGAGTTTTAGTGCTTTAAGAGATTTATGGGTGGTTGTCTGAGACAGCACAAAATCTATGTTTGGAACAATGTATTTTTAGAACCTATGCAGGTAATAGGCCTCATTTTTATATCTAAGGAATACCCCAAACTAATGTTGTAATCAATAGCAAATGTGAATGGTCAGCATCTCTGAAAGCTAATGCCCAGTCAGGGAAGAAAGTGGTTTTCCTTTTATAAAAGAAGATATCAAGAAACAGAGATCAAGAAATAAAATATCAAAAAAGAAAAAAAACCCACCTCAATTCTCCCCTGCTTTGCAGAGAATAAGGCTTGTTGCACCTTTTATACCATTTATAGCTCTTCTAAGTGTGAAGAACCAGCTATGAGGAGGAAGATTCCCAATCAAAGGTGTCATATGTGGGAGAAAAGGAGCTGCTTGTTTTCAGGCTGAAGAGGTAGAGGTTAAATGACAGTATGAACACAGCTGAGGCTCATTCCAGAAAAACCAGCCTGGTGCACTTATTTGTGAAGGAAAGGAATAACAGCAGAGGTGCTGATTTCTGCTTCTCTTCAAGAAATGCTATGATACTAGCTTTGGTGGAGTTTGACTAGCTGTTGTCAAAAATAAGTAATCATATGTAGCATTGAAAAAAAACAACCCAAAAAATGTTCTCTGCTTTGGTGTTGCCTGTATCACATTGCTCTGCAGCAGCAACGGAGTGAAATCAAAGGCGGCTAGAGAGAGGTTTTCACCGGGAGTGAGGCAATGGTCAAAACAACCTGGGTCAGCTGTAGCCCTTCCAAATCGATACCCAAGATTATAAGGGATATAAAACTTTAAGTGTGTTGACCTCAGGGAATTGTAGGAGCTATCAGAGTGGATCTAAGAGGCAGGTGACTAAGAACATGGGCTGTGAGCATGGTGCTGCGCTTGTCTGATGAGGAAAGGGTGGTTACCTGGGACAAGGGGACCTCCCACAGGCACATGGGGAAGGCTGGAGGGGGTGCAAGTACTGGTTCTGTGAGCTCTGCTCCACAGATTACATCCCTGTGGGTAGCTAAAGACACTTTTAATCCCAGATGGCTCTCTGAGAAAGGCTTGCTGGTCCTAAAGCTCTTTGGGGCTTCCATTAACAGAGCCTAGAGAATCAGCTCAAGAGCCTTGAATATGATGCTCAACTGATGCAGGAGAAAAGGGAGGAGCTTCCTTGCAGTCAGGTTGCAGACCCTATTTTGCTTTCACAGGGGAAGTTGAAGATATCTGGAGACAGCCTAGGAATCTTCCTAGCAGTGAATTGCTGCCATGTGGAGGACCTGGGATGCTAGACAGTTGTTAAAGATGGCCACAAGGTTCCTCATCCTTTCCAAAACAGATGGAGAGAATCGTGTAAAACCCTGTTTTATGACTGACAGGAAAACACAAATTAATTTGCCATGTGGAAAGCAGTAGTATATTATTGGGATAGGTTAGCAGACAGATGAAGAGCAGTTCTATGGTGCATGAATGTAGAATTATATAAAAATCAGAATTAACAAAAAAAGGAAGCAAATGGATATCAGACATATTGCAGTATCTTCCTATAACAAAAAAATATTGTGTACTGCCTGCTGAGAGGGATGTTATTTAGTCTGTCTATGCTGAAGCTTTGCAAATTTGCCATGGAGTCAACTTTTTTCAATGTAGCAGAGAACTGCTGGGTTTTGCATGAGTCTCTCTGTTTCTTGCTTGATTGTGAAAAGCAAGCAAAATGAAAGCCATCAGTATAATTTATAAGTAACAGTATATAGAAAAGCCCAGTTGTTGCTAGTTCACAAAGTTAAATGGTAGTTGTCAGCCACACTTTTTTCTCCAAAATATGAGCCTGTCTGTCTAACCACAGTGTGGCACTAATGGTATAAATGCAGCAGGACACAGATGGAAATTAAACAGCAGCTGGGTAATCATCTTCATAAATGTGATATTAAAAATACCACAATCCTTTAATTTTTTTGTTCTGCTTGTATAAGGCAGAGCTGCATAACAAATTACTGTCATAACTTTTCTGAGAGAAGTGCAGCTTGTGACCAGTTTAAGTCAAATGACCCTTTTGCCCTCCTGTTCTCACTAGGGCTTTTCTTGTACCAGTATTAACAATCTGTTATACACCAGATTAGGGTCATTAACCACTCATTAGTTCCTGAGAGAGGGAGGCCACCTCTTGTTTGTTGAATATTGATTAGGAGGCAACAGAGCAGACCACTCTGAAGCCACCACGGAAGATGCTCAACTTCTGAAGCATTATCTCGATATTTCATAGTGCTGTGGATTAGATCTGCTGTGGCTACTTTCATTTTTACTGGTTGCTGTCTTTGTCCTTCCTCTGTTGTACAGGACCAGGCACCAAAGAGCCCTGACCGAATAATAAACAACAATAATGCTGTCATACTCAGCCTCTTGTGGGATGGAGAAGTAGTCTGACAACTTAACTTGGCTTTGCTATCCCTCATGGGCAAGCCTGCTTCCTTTCCTTCCTCTGATGCATTGCAAGTGTAATGTGTCTTGTCCTGCTGCCAATACCACCACAATAGATTATAGTGCTTCTGCGAATAGAGATACTGGTGAGAAATTTTTATCTCTGCTGAAATTAATTCATGCATTTTCCCCCAGTTTGCATCAAAATCAAGTAACTTGACAGATGTAAGTTCCAAACTTGCAGTTGGTAAAGATAAAACCCTTCTAAAGACAGTTTCTTGAAACTGGTAACGTAGTGGTAAATACTGTTGAAGATGACCTTGAGATAATAACTTAAAAATCTGATAATAGGACTTGTGCTCTGGTAGGAGTAGGTGCCTAAAAGTTAAACAAGCAAAGCAATGTTTCAGTATCAAAAAACTTCATATGTTGTCTTAATATGTGCTATAATCCAAGCCTGACTGTGCATAATAAGCTTGTGATTCCATTGATTCATTGATGGTGAGACAACAAACACCTGTAAATAGCAAATGGATTGCGTGCGAGAAAGGCGATGTGTGGTGGACCTGCTTCAGCATTGCGACGTTTCTGTGGTCTCACTATGTCACTGCCCTGCTGCCGGTTCCTAGCATACTGCCTGGAGATTACCTGCCCTGCTCACTCTCCTCAGCACACTAGAAAGCAAACCAGTTAGATTTTATAGATGATTCCACTAGTTCAGGCACTGCTTTAGCTTTACTTGTTAGCCCTCATGTCCTATGCGTTATCCAAGGACACTGATTTGTGAGCATGTACAGCTGGATAAAGTGATCCTTGGACTGGTTACCACACACAGGAACCACACCAGTTGTGTGTCTGGCCGTTTTTGTAAGTGTGTTTCTCAGGCTGATTTTCTCCCGCATATCTTCCTATGTTGACAATAACAGTATTAGGGGGTTTGACATTTTATGGTATGGTACACATACATCGTATCACAAAAAAGCAACCTTTTAATATACAGTTAAAATTAGTGTTTAATAAAAGTGTGATGTGGATATATACATAAAAGGAGAATGTTACAGTTAAAAGAAAAAGTGTTTAAAAGTGTGAAATTAATGGCAAAGGGAGGGCAAACTGCTCCTCATCTCATCACACCTCTGCAAAACTTACAGGGCCAAAATATCACATTTCTTAAGGCGTGATCCTCTACTATTGAAGTCAATGACAAAAAAAAAATCCAGACTATTTTGATATGTGAAGGTTGAAGGCTTTAAAAAGCTGTTAATATCACCTTGTCCATTAGTTGTTTTGGAAAATGAAACAAGCTCCTTTAGGCCTCTCTTCCCATCTTCTGTGGCTCCAAAATCAGCATAACAGATTATGGGTTAGAGATACCATCTCACCTCTCCCCTGCTGTCTAGGGAGTCCAGGGTTGTCTTCACCTTTATGAAATGTACCTCCACAGAATGAGGAAGATGTATTTAATTTTGTTCTCCATTATACACTCCAGAAAATGCAGCTTCATCGGTATAGCAGCCTGTGATGAGGCAGAAAGCAGGATCTGCTCATCTAATAGTCTCCTTGAATACAATTCAAAAATCTTGCCACGCTTTCCTAAGGCAACACTGCAATCGTATCTCCATCCAATCCATGCTAACTGCCTCTCTTAGCTAGATGTAGACTTCATAAAAAGTAAATATCAGGTTCATGCAAAATAAGTTTTGCTTTGCTGAGCGTTAAAGTCCGCCCTTCTGATGCAGACTTATTTTTATTCAGAGAAAATCTGTGTATGAGGCTCATAACTTTTTGGAAATATCTGCACCATCATGTGGGTTATTTTTTTGGAAGAGTAATATGACTGGAGTTAAGGCATTTGCTGTTAAATAAATGTTTCTAGTTTTAATTTCCTATCACTCCCAGAGAGTTTGGATGGAAATAATAGTGCTTTAACATAGATAGAGCTCTAAGGTGGATTGCTCCAGTAACCAGGAGATGTTATGGACTTCTTGAATGGTGCAGGGGTATCTAGGAAGAGTTCAAATACAATCTTGTCTTGAACATCAAAACAGGTGGTGATTGTGAGAGCTTTATTTCCAGTCAGAGCTAGAAAAATCAGCTGTATTCCGCCTGGATGCAGGGGGCTTTTCACTCCCGCAGTGCTGTTTGGACCTGTATAACAGAGCCATCACCTTCTAGCCTGGTTGCAGGGCCGGCTGAGTTGTATGTGTGTTTAAGCAGCACCCTCTTGTTAGGCTGGCACAAGAGCCCTGATCCTTCTGAAGCAAACACTCTCTATGTTTTTTAACTCAGATGAGGTATTTGTTACCTGGGAAGTGTAATATGTATATGCATTTGAGTCCCTAAGGACATGGGGAGAAAGAAAATGTATCCTGGTGCATATGCAGCCTCGCAGGTGCTAAGGCTCATCCCCAGGGTGTGATGGCCAGCGGGTGGGAGGAGATGAGGCACACCGAGACGCGTCCCCGGCTGTGGTAAGCGAGAGCTGCTTCCGAGGGGCTGTCTCATGGGGGCTGATCATGGAGTGCTGGGTGCCCTCGACCCAGGCTGAGGGCTGCTGATGCGCCAAGGACAGCAGTTTCTCTTTTTTGTATACTGGGCCAGGTGATCTCTTTGGTTTTAGAGACCTCTCCTTGGGCTGGCAGGCAGTGAGGTTACTCCAAGCTACTGCTCCTTCCAGAAACTGCTGTCAGTGGGGGCATGTGCACACAAATACTAACTGTAAATACACCTAGATGTAAAAATTATAGCTTGGAGTCTGTATACAAGCTGTGCATATGAAGAAATGAAGTACTGCGGTGTTCAGATATGAGAATTTTGTGGGAGTGGGTTACCGTTCCAAATTAAGGCAACGTTAGTGACCTGTAACTGAACACTGCCAGATTGTCTTCAAATTGTAGACCTCAGTCTCTTTCCTGTTTGTATTCAAGATACACCTGACAGTTTTCAGTCTAAGCTGTTTTTAATTCCCTAGCCAAAACTATCTACCACTAAAAAGAGAGTTTATAATAGAAGTTACATCTTTTGACTATGAGGCCTTCAGGATGGCTCCGCTATATTGCAGTTTCATTAATTAAAATGAAGGGGGAAAAATGTTTAATAGGATTGTGCTAATAAAGCATGAAATGAACAGTCTTACCTTAAGACATTGGTCTATCTTTTTTCCTTATTGCATGAGCAGTTGTCTTTGTATTCCCCAAAATACACTGAAACTGAGGGAAGGATATATTTTTTTTTTTTTTCTAAAAAAGGAAACTTCTAAGCCTTTCTATTCACTGTCATTCTGGCATCCTCTGATTTGTCACGTAATTGTGTTTAGGCAGTTTTGGGCAGTGGGTGGGAACACATTGTAGCCTAGTTGAATAGGTGCTTCGTGTTGAATTCAGATTGCCAAGTGCTACAGACTGAATCACTGGAGCTGCTGGATTAATAGGTGGGGTTTTTAAATTCTTTTTTTTTTCCCCTGTGTGCTTTCAGGAGAACTTGTACTGAAAAAGGACTTTCAGTTCTCACCTTAAACCTAGAGGGTTTCTCAAATAGTCTGTGATGTTGTAAATCTGCAGTACAATTTGTAGACCCTTAGTAGTTATCACCACGTGGGAGCAAAGCTTTTCTATCAATATGACTGCACCAGGAAAGAAAATGGAATCTTCCTCTGTGCTTCCCGAATTACAATTTAAAACATGCAGCAGCAGAACAGATCTAGAAGCTGTAGGTAGTGTTGAACTCAATTCTTCAAGCATGATGCTATGCCCACAGCATTAATTTTTTTGGCATGGTTTTACTACATATAGCTCCATTCTTCATATACCCTGTATGGATATATATTTTTTACACAGTTCACCAAACAGAATTGGAGCTCTTATGAAACGGATTGGAATGACGTTAGGTGTTCACAGGGTTGGGGTCTAACAAATACAGATCTCTGGACAATAATGGCTGCATTAAATACCATTTAAATCATTACATTTTGCTAATATTGTAAAGCGTTTTGTATTAATATGAACATTGTCCATATGAATATTGTTTTTAAAAGAAAAAATAATGCAGCTGTCAGGTTTAAATAAAGAGAAAGTTTATGCAGAAGTCAGTTTGTCTGTGCACTTTCTGAGAAAGAATTCAAAAGGCAGAGCAGAGTGCTGGGTTCAAATGGGCAGGGTTGCCTGGCACCGAGTCGCCCATGGGACGTCTGCCACTGACAGTAGCCAGCACAGCTTTCAAAAGGGGTTGTAAAATCCTCGAAATCAAAGCAGAGGCAAGATGTAAAATATGTTAACTTCTGTCACTTGCATGGCTCAGGGAGACACCACTGTAGAAATAAAAAGTAATATTCCGAGTAAACCAAAATGACAGAACATGCATTGCAAAGTGCTGCTCAAGCATACAGAGTGCAATCCAGTCACTAACTCAGATGAAATATTCCGCTAACTGTTATGGGCATCAGCCTTGCACCACAGCAGGGTCTGTGCAGAAGAGCTCTGCGTAAGAACTGGAAAAGGTTCTGATAACTGCTCCAAAGAAATCATTAGAGCTAGTAAGGCAGAATTTTTTTGAGTATAGCTGGTCAATCTATCTGAAACTGCTGCTAAAAGGAAACAAAAATTTATTTCTTGGTAAGAGTTTCCACAGCTGAAGTGATGTTTTTCCAGAGTTGAAATGCATCAGGTTTTTGGTAGCCATTATTAGATGAAGTACTGTTGGGAGACTTCAGTTCTGAGCTGATCTTGTCTCATTTTGCTAGAATTAAAGGGTGATTTGTGAGGTTGCTGTGGTGGGAGCAACACTAGTAATTTTTTGTTGCAGAGCTTAAGATTTTATTGGGTGTTGTGCAAGAGAAGATGAAAAATCTCAATGTACATTCTCATGTCTATATTTTAAAATTAAGTGTAATGATGTACTGAGAGCTTAAAATGGGCATTCCTTTTTGTGTCTAACTAATAAAGGAAAGTAAGCTTTTTGATCATGTTCTGATTGTGAAATATTTTTACATTGTGAAAAATATCTTGGATGAAGGTTTTAATCTTAAGTACCAATGTATCTCTATGTATTTGTCTGCTCAAACTGAAATTGGATATTAACAAAAAAGAAAAGAAAACTCAGACATGCCTGCTGTTTCACTGCCAGTAACAAGGATTGTATTGCAGCATGCTGCTCAATGTGAGGTGATGGTACCACAGATCACATTCCTGCTCTGCAAACTGTTCTTCCTACCGCTTTCAGAAATGATACTGTGCCGTGTGCCTGCAAGCCTGCAATCAGCCAGTCTGCATCTGGGGTCTCTCTCCCATATGTGAGGGTAACGCTAGTCCTGGCCTCCCCTTCCATCCCTGGCCCTGCACCTTGCACCGTCTCTGGTGCATGCCGGGGTTTTCCACGGCAAGGGTCAATGTGCTTCAATAGCAGAGTGCTTAATTAGCTCAGCAAAAGCTCTGCTGAGCATTTGCACTGCCATAGCAGGAGGGAGGAAACATGGTGCGGGAAAGAAGGAGGGCGGCGAGGGGAAGATCTTCCCTTCCTGACACCAGCGATGTGACGCTAGCGAGGTGGGCAAAGCTGCGACTGCAGCTCTTGGTGGCCCTGGTCACTGCTTCTTCCTGAGCTAAGCATGCCTTGGAGTTCATGCTCTGCGTTAGCAGGACTGAATTCACTGTGTGTTTTAGGCTGTCAAGCCCATGGCTTGTGTTGTCCCCAAATCTTGTTCCTTTAAGGAATTAGACTGCAAACCATGCTTTTCTCTGCAGCTGCAGGCGAAGAGCTTCAAGTGGAGTCTGAGTCTCTTGAGAGCATCTGGAGTTTTCTATGGGGTGTGCCAGATACTGCGATGGGAAGCGGACCCAAAAATCTCATGCTGGCTCTCTGGGGCAGGACATAAGTCTCTAATCCAGTCACTAGTGACAGACATGATCACACACATTAAATACTATTTTATGCTATAGACTGTGTGACTAACTTGGCTTGACATGTCTGATCCAGGTTTTTGTGTTTCACGTAGTATTTTAGCCCTGCTGTGAGCTGCCTGGGTATTTCTCCTTGTCTCTGCAAGTTGCTGCTGCAGATTCAGCGTCTTAGCAAGTATGCCCACTCTGGCTGCTGTCACGCTTTTGACTACAGTGCATATATACCTTAAAGTTGTGGGTTTTGTTCCCACAGAGCATTTCTATTTGGGTTCACATTTAGATTCTTAGCTAGTATATCACACAGCGCTAACTGGGTGTTTCTACAGTTGTTTCAACAGTGTTTTTCTTTGTGGAGTGAGACTCTCCAAGCATACCTCTGGGATAAAGATAAGATTTGAAACTGGGCACCGTGTCATTTAAGAAAAATTCAAACTCTTCGAAAAGAAATAAACAACAGGAATGATTTGATTTTCAAATCATGTTAGAGGAAAAAGTTTATACAACAAGAAGAGAAACAAATCTGTTTGTGTGTTTGGTTGGTTTTTTTGCCAGGCGTCAGATTCAGGGTATCGAATGGATTATTATTGGTTCTTATCTAAGTTTAGAAAGAGCTGTGAATATATAACGAATACAACAGAGAGATTTCAGTGTTTATCGGTTTACTGGTTTATTGATGCTTCACTTGCCTGTCTTTGCAAGCGATGCCATTTATGAAGACTTGGCTAATCTCCAAAGGCAGTTGAGATTTGTTCCATTTATTGCTCGTCTGAATTTGCCTTTTGGCAAAAAGTCTCAGATCAGGAGCTGTTTGCATATCAAGGCTCACAGGTCTGCTTTGAAAAGCTGCCAGGTCTTGGAAGTCATGAAGTCTCTCACTAGAAATTAAGGGAATTACAATTGAATGTATTAATTCTAATTCATAATTTTTTTTTGTAATAGGCATCCTTAATTTTGCCATAACTTCATGTGACTAAATAAAGACTACCACTGCATGCAATGTTTTGGCTCTTACTGAGGGGAAGTACAAAAAAATACTGCAGAAGGGAGGTATTTTGGACATAAAGTTACAACAAAGTTTAGGTTTATTATGCAGATAAGAAAACAGCCAGTGCAACACTGGTCATGCTGATGATGACGTCTGTAAGGGAAGGTCAAGGGGAGTAGTTTTGTCTCTTCTAGAGGGTTCTGAAGCTGCCACATAAATGGTGGTGGTTTATGTTGATCAGTGGAGCAGGGATTGCTGCACAGACTATTAACTACCAGTGCAGGAAGAAAATACCTTAAACATCTCTGCTTCATGGGTGAATGCATGCTAGCAGCAAAGAGAACAGCCGAGCAAGGACAGCTTTGGGTCTGATTCATTCAGGTGGCAACTGGTGACTGGATAGGCTTGTGAGCAGGCTGCAAGCAGCCTGGTGGTGGTGGCCTGTGAAGGGATAGTTAAAGGTGGCTTTTACCTTCTTCAAGTGGCTATTTAAAAATATCTCTTCTGAAGGATCTTCAGCCTACAAAAGGAGAGGGGAAGTGCTCAAGGGAGGGGAAAGTACTCTGGAAGGAATGAAGAAGTGATGCTGATGAGCAGAAAACTAAAAACTGGCAAACAGTAGGGGTTAGAGAGGCACAATCAAACGCTCATGAAAGGCACTCTTGGGCTGGAGAACAAGAGGGGATGGGGTTGCTCTGAACATGAGGATGCAGAGGATGAAGGACCAACTGGTGGGGCTTGGTGGGGAGCGCCCAGACTCCTGGGCAGGACCAGGAGTGTGCTGTTGCCTGAGTACAAATGTTTCCCCTGTACAGGCTGGGAGGCAGGAGGGTCGGCTGATGGCACTGCCAGGGGAGCTCATCGGTGGTCGTTGATAAGCAGCTTTGCTGGCTACTTGTTTAAAACAAAATAGTGCTGCCTCTTTCCATTTTAGAAAGGAGCAACTGAATTTCCGGGGGTCCAGCACCTCCTTCTGTACCCAGGTCCTCATTCATGTGTCACAGGAGAGCTGGACTTGTGGTTACTGAAAACAGTGGCACTGCTATCTCCAGTCAAGCACCCAAAAATCACTGGTCACTTACCACAACTTAAAAATTATTGATGAGTAGAGAACTCATCGGTTCAGAAGAGCAAGGGAAGTAAAAGCCCCAGCTGTCTGGGCTTATTTAATATTTATCCCAGACCTATGGAGTGCTTCACCCTCTGAAGATCAACTCCAGTTTTTTCTCGTTTGGTCCATCTTTGAGCCAAATACAAAGGTGTTCTTTTAAGGGAAGAAAGGAAAATGAGGGCCATCAGCATGGAGCCCAACGGCAAGTGTGCATATTAGTGTATTGCACTGTATGTTCTATTAACAAACAATCCATAAATGAGCTTTTTTTCCTTTTCACTTCACTCTCTAGCAGCGTTTAGCTTTTATAAGCTGACCACGTTCTTTCTGTTCCCCAAATCCTCCCATTGTACTGTAATTGCCTTATTAAAATTTCTATGAACACATACACTTCTAAGGTTCTCAATATGAAGTCCAAATAGTGACTATTCAGTTCTGCAGTCTATAGATCATCTCTCATATGCTTTTGAATCAGATATTGATTTTTCTTATATGATAATGGGGTTATATTTCATTTTCTTAATGTCACATTTTTATTAATTTCTGATATTGGTACCATACTAAATATCTTTTTCATATGTTGGTCTAAAGTATGATTAAAAATGCACTGAACAGGTGTTGCCTGCAGCCTGATACCTAAAATGACTCATAACGTTTATAACCTCTGAGCTGTTACATACACTGTATTTCATACCCAAGTGTGTCATATTCCACTTCATGCTCTGACGATGAGGTTCTTTAGTCTTCATAAGGCATTTAAGTGTATTCTGTATTTTTTATCAGTCTAAAGATTGCTGTTCCTTTCAGTCAACATCTCTTTCTTTTCTTGCCTCAGAATTTTTCCCCAGTCTATGACAATATTGATTATGTCACTCATCCTTTACTACCGAATGATTTTCAGTTGCATTGGTAGGACTTACATACTAATTGTAGTAGTCTCCTGGATCACCTTTTCCAATGTGGCACAGATACTATGAAGGAAACACTTAGGAGATGAATAGTAGCAGTGGAAGTTGCGTAGACAGACTTGAAAAAGTGAAGCCTAAAGTCTTTGACTCTGGAAGGCAAATAAAAAACCCTGAAATGTCAGTTCTTGCGATGTGAAGGACAGCCTGACTTGTGGCTTGGGTACATTGCCTATTGTTATTGCAATAATACTGTGAGTGACTTTCGTCTAGAATTGGAAGCAGGAAAGATATCTGAGTGCAAATGGATACGGCTTGTGTTAGTTGCTGGTGTGCACAGAGGTCAAGGGAATTTGCTTTGTACACGATACGGTTCATGAAGACTTGCTGTTTCCTGCTTTGTGTAGTTTGCCTTAATCTTCCTCTAAGATTAAGGGATGGTGCCAAGTAGCTAAAGCCAAAATATCAGTTGTGTATTTTGGAAAACTGAAACATTCTGCTGAAAGACTAAAACAATTTTAATGGTTTTTTTCTTGGATTTTTTTTTTTTTTTTTCCCAAGGATATAAGAAACCCAAGTCTTGCATAGGGGGGTGGTGTGGAACAGTGTCAACAAGGTATGAAATTGTAAATCAGCTCAAATATGGAGATAAACCTTTAGATTTTCTCTCTCTAACCTATTTTAATGGTCTGAGTGCTAGGTACACAAAGTTTGCACTATTTTCCTGAGACTCCAGAGATGGCGAATGTTCTTTCAAACCTATTTTTCCAGCAAGGAAAAAATGTAGTGTAGTTTCACTTCAGTATCATTTTAGTGGCAATGATGAATCCTCTGGCACTCTTAACTAAGCGTTTAATGTCAAGTTTACCTTTCACCTTTAAGTCATCTAGATATTAACTGATCTATAAAATTCACTTGAGGATTCATTGCCAATTATAAAACTCTTGTTCTGAATTGTAATTTTTTTTTTATATTAACACGTTTTAACCAGTAGAAGATCTTCCAGTCAAATGAATGCTAGATTAATGATCGACTGCCAATTTATCTAGTTCATTCATTTTGCATTTTATTACTTTGTGGACTAGGAAGATAATAGCCAAATTCTTCTGTGGATGACACCAGTGAAAACCCTGACTAATTGTTGCAGTGAATGGTGCTGGTCCTCATTTTCACACACCATTGAACAAAATACAGTCCAGAGTGCAGCGGAAAAGGTAGCATGTAGGGGAAGCTATGAAGGATAGAAGTGTCATGAAAGTCAGAGCAACTGAGCTTAGTTAAAAATCCTTGGAGTCTTGCCTTGCTACGGGCGGGACAAAAAGACGATCTCTACTCCAGGGCAGAACCACATGTCTGGATCCTTTGCTGAATTCTGATGAAAATGTCAGTGGTTTGACTGGGTCAGGCCAAGAGTCCATCTACCCCGATGGCTGGGTCCTGCATCCTCCCTGCCACTAGGAGAGAGCTGCTACAGAGACAGTTGCTGCTGGCGTCTCTGTCATGCTCATGGGTACCTGGATGATCAAGCCTTACCTTCACACGCAGCAGAAGCCAAAAACTGAGGGTCCCAGCTTCAGCTATGGCCACTTCTGTGTATCTTGGCCTGCTTATCACCCCAGGAGCCAGCATTGCTGTCCATGGACTCTCCACCACACCTCCTAGGAAGAAAGCCTTCAGTCAGGGAAGGGTTAGAGCAGAGTCCCTCTTCTTCCCCTTACTGCTGTCCTATTCCTCCACCAATTCACCCTTTCCCTGTATTCGTGTGCCGTTTTCCCCTTCCCTTCTATTCTCATCTGTGCTGTCAAGTCACGTCATTTCTCCTCCACTCCTCCCTGCATCCTGAGGTTCTGGACCCTGCTCTCATGTCCTCTTCAAAGTTGACCTTCCGTGCTCCCATCCTTGATTCTCAAAAATTTTCAAAAATTTTCTCCTTCCTGAAACCACTCCCAATGTAATGTTTTGGCAGAAGAGTATCTGAGGATGGAGAGAGGATTCCCACCACGCCTGCCCTGCCTGTGGGCAGCAGATGCTGGGGAGGGACTGCAGGAAGGAGGGCTTCTTACCCCGACACTCATGTCTCTGTCCCTTGAGCATTGCCACCTGTGAGGCAACACGGAAGGATGCGGGTTGTCCTGACTACCACAGGATCCTTATTTCTCGACTGTAGCTATTTGCCCTCTTCACTCCCAGCTTTTTTCACTTCTCTCCTGAATATTTTGTTTTTCACCAAGTCTTTTTCACCAAGCCTAAATGCCCTGCTGTCCCTCCCACCCCTTGGTGGGAAATACTTGGTTTTGTTAGGGACAAGCAAATGCACACTCATTAAGGGGGACTTCAATAGAAGTGGGCAGGTACTGATGTTCTGAGAGAAAGCAGACTTATGAAGTCATCATGGAAGAACAAAAGTTGCATCTCCACCTCCAGCTGGAATGAGAGGGAAATGTGGAAGACTTTCGCTCTGCTTTTCGGTAAAAGTTTGCTAGCGTGTTTTATGGACTCGGAGGCAGATGTCATGGTAAGATTAAAAAGAGACAAAAAAAAAAGGTGAATTGCCCAGATGTCTGGAGTCAGAGGAAAGCTGCTGTTTGGGGACCCTTGATTGGACAGGAAGGTTTAATGAACCGCTGCCTGACTGACAGTGAAGTCCCAGTATCTGTTACTGCCCGACCTCCAGCTCAGTCAGGTGTTAGCCCATTACATTAGCTTTCATATGCATAACCATCCCCATCCTTGTTGCTCTACTATTATTTGAAAGGAACTGAAGTGAAAATGCTGTCAAGACCCCTCTTTACCTTGTGGAAAGAGTAGGAAGAAATGATGTGAGAAGCTGTATTTGCAATGAATCACTCCCAGGAAATAGCTTATTGCAGAGAGAGGTCTATGAAAGCGAATGCAGGATGAAGAGGACACGTATGAGACCACCAGATCTATTAACTGAGGTTGTCCGAGAACTGAGGTATCAGTAAGAATCAACAAGAGAAGATTTTGCACTTATTGGCGGAAAAAATGTCAGTGTCCCCAAGGGAATTTTAACTGCTCTTTGATAATAACGGCTAAACCCCAGTGTTTTCAGGCTTTGCAGGTGCTGTGCCAATCTAACTCGTGCTTTTTTCTTACTTGTAACGTAGATTTCAGTCTGTCTTTTTTCTTCAAGTTTCTGTAACTGTGCTGCTAGAAAAAACACATTTAAACAGCAGACAGCAGTTATGTAGTTCTTCAATGTATCATTCATGCAGAGTATTAAATATCAAATGGGTTTACTCCTGATCTGAAACATTCTGAATAACACAGTTTTAAATGCTTTTGGATTTTCTGGACAATGAGGCCACAAAGGTAATTTAGATGTTTCTTTATGATGGTTTACCTCAGTATTTTGAAGAGTATTTTGAAGAGACGTGTCACTGTGTGAAGACTTTAAAAAAAAACAAGAAGAAAAAAAACCGAAGGCAAAACATTGTAACCTCTATTTGTAGTGAATTGGACAGTGAATTGGAAATGTTAAACAAGAAAAATAAAAGGGCTGCAGTGTTCTTTGATAGTTGTGTGTATTTTATTGACAAATGCTTTGATGTTGAAAACTCCCATTGTAGTATTTTTTCAGAATGGAACACTTGATTTTTTTTATTATCCAAACTGCTTTAAAAATATTTCGTTGTTTCCATTTTTACAGTTTATGTAGTATAATAACAATGTTCACGAAAAAAATAGCTAAATACTTCTTGTAGGGGCCAGACACTTTTTTGAGAGAGAATGTTTGCAACATTAACATCATATTTTTCTTTGAAAAAGGGAAGAAGAAACAGTCATTCTTGGGCTTTACTGGGAAAAGGGCAATTTTGCATTGGGCAACTAAAATACTGGTTGTACACCCATGTATCAGTGAAATAGATTCTACAGCAGCTGTTGCATACTCAGGCTATGCTAATGCCATGAATTTCTGGAGCTTACCCTACAATACTGTAGAAATACCTGAGCTACCATTACATTATCTACTTCTTGATATTGCTGGGCTTAAGACTACTGTGGGTATGTCCTCTGTGCTTAGTGGTGTCTTAAATATATGTATTTTTTCAGTGTGTGTGGAGATGTGTACAGCTTTCTCCCGGATTAGAAGCTTGAAGATAGCTTGAATGTGCCTGCTATGTGCTGCAGTCTGGTAGTGTCTCCGGTATAACTGCCTGTCATGAAACAAGAGTTGTATTTTCTCACCTTGTTATTTGATGGATGTCAAAGCTGGCAGTTCAGCTGAAAACCTTTTGTGCTGGGAGAAATCTGAGTTGGTTTTTTTGGGTTTTTGGCTCCAGCTGGGAGTGTCTAAATGTTTCTAGAAGGAAACGACAGCTTTGCTAGCTGCTCCGCTTACACCTTGGAGCATCTTGGAGTTCCCCAAAGTCAGGAGGGTTGTCCTGGCTTTATACTGGTGTTCTTGTTCTGCTGTACTTGAGCTCTGTGTAGTTTTTGAATGGCTGAAGATATAGAAATTTTTATCCCCCAAGATGTTCTTTTCTTTCTCTGCAGAAGTTTCTCTCTTTCAGAGAAGATGAGTACATCACCCTGCCTAAATAACATGTCTTTGAGATTGACTGAGAGAGTATACTGTGAGGCATGCACTAAAGACACTATAAATAGTGAATCATCTGTCGCAGACAAACCAGCTTCTATAATGGAATCAGTTGGATAGGTGCCATTTATCCTTATCATTTTTCTGCTAAGAGTTTTACATTAGGGGAAAAAGACATGAAGAAACATTTTCTAGCTGCTTCCCCATCATCCGTGAACCAAGATTTATACAGGAACTGATCTTTGTATCTTTAACATTTATTGGTATTAATAACATAGGAGTGTAACAAATAGTCAGGCTCACCATTTTTGCAAGATATCAAAGAGGTCAGGAATGATTTTTAATTTTTTTTCTTCTGGGAAGTCACAAGGTCATATATGAAATAATATTTGGGTGGAATATCAAGAAAGCTAGAAAAGCTGCTGCCTTTCCAACTGAGCTATTTAGCATGCTTTACTAATGAGCTACAGTGAAAGAAGGCGGGCAAATGAGAACACAGTTATTTACACTAGATTTGCAACACTAGATGTGTAACAGCTACACCAGCCGCCAGCTTAAGAAGCACCCAGCTGCCTCCCCTCATCTCAGCCAGTGAATTCCCACCTGTGCTGTGGTTGGTTGTGGAACTGTTTGAGGCAGCAGCATGAACTACAGCAATAAAATGATCTGGGTGAAGTAGGTTTTACCCTGGATAATTTCATTGATCTGCACTGTGGCAGCACAGGGGGGTGGCATCACTGGGAGGTGGCAGACTGAGGCAGAAATGGGAACGAGCAGCTGAGAGCACGGTGGAAGAGTAAGATCTTTGTAGATTAATTTTGGCATAGTCTTGGTATGTCCAGACCTGGCATTAATAATCAGTAGCACATGAACTAACTGTGTAACTTGTCTTTCATTGCCTCATCTTGTTTCCTATTTTATTGATCCGTGTAGTTCTGAGTGAAAAAAATTAGCAATTTGTCTCTAAATGGCATCGTTGTTCACCATAGCGTTACTTACGTATTAGAGTTAGCTTTAGCAGCCTGATAGAGAAGTGGTAGGAAAACCTGAGTGAGAAGGATTCCAAACCAGCAGCGCCGATGGGAGGGGAGGAACCACCTCAGAAAAAGAAGGTCCTGTAGAAAGCCGAATCTCAAAAGGAGTCAAGACTGTCAGGCAGGAAAAAGACGAGGAAAAAACAAAATTTGAGATGCAATAAAAATCCAATGATGGTAAAAGTAAAACAAAACGGTTTTCTGACTTAAGATCAGTCATTTTATTGATTTTTAAAATAAAAGCTCTATTTTATTATGTGTGCCTGAATATAGCAGCCCAAACCTAAAAACACAAATGCTCATATAGCCTCAGGCAGCCCCCAGCCCCCTGGCCAATAACTCTTGTCTGGCTCATGCTGCAAGCACAGGCGTGTGTGTTCTGTTTGCAAGGTCATTTATCTACAGGATCCCAGAGAACAGCATGAAAAGGGTCAAGAATGAGCTCTTTTGGCTCTATCACTGGACTTCTGTTAAAAATCAAAACGATTGCAAAAAATCAAGGAGAAAGTTTAAAAAGATCCAGTCCGAAGACACATGATTACTACTCTGTGTGTCTAGAAGGTGCTTCTTGAATTTGTTCTGCAGCAGTTAAACACTAAGCTACCTCTGCTGCTCAGTTTTGTCTGACAGAGGAAATCCAGGGATAAAGTCTCTTTTCAAACAAAGCCGTGCCAAAGACCATGAAAGAAGAATAAAGACAGATGGCTCTCATTGGAGGTGTCTAGAAAAATAAAAAATCAGTCCCCTAATATGGTAATTTCTTTATATCTATGAATTGTAGAATTCCGTTGCCTTCAGTGCAGTTACACCAATTTAGGCCTGTTGAGCGCTTTGACCAGTGGGTCCAGCTCTGCACGGAATGAACCTTCCAATAACGAATTTGAGAGCTGTTATTCAATCACTTGCGTTCTCTTTGATGCTGAAATGCTCATAGCACATGTAGAAATGCCAAACAGCACTGGCTTTAGTTGAGGAAGCTGCTGGTCTAATTGCAGAAGGTGAGATGGGTTAAATCTGCAACGACTGATTACTTCAGCCCTCTTTAGGGAGGCAATAAAGGCATCTGCAGGCACCAAGTCCAGCGGCACTGCTGAACTGTCTCCGCTCCACCCTGGAGATGGGATTCACTACCCGAGTATGGCTGCGGTATCTGTAAGGTGATGTGAAAGTGATCATGAAGTGATCATGATTTGGCCTGTAACAAGTTATTGCTTGAAAAAGATAGAGTTATTGGACGTTGGTGCTCATTTGGAGCAACTTCTGACCCGTGACGTGGTGGGTTAGGGTTGGGGAAGAATTTAACCCATAGACACTTGTTGATCGAGAGACACAGAGTTAATCCCACTAATTGTTCTAGTGCCCTAGGACTGGCTCCTGTTTCCTGTCCATCATTTTCCCAGCAGTAGTTGTCTGTGAGAGCTGCATGAACACCTACAAAATGGCTGGAGATGGAGTGAAACAAACTCCTTTCTGTGTCTTGAAGAGAAAGAGGAACATTCAATACAATCCAGCTCTCCGCAGTTATTCTGTTGAGCCCTGGGGCTCTGTTGGTCATAAATTGAAAATTTCTGCATTTGGTCACACACTGTAGTCTTTAAGAAGTCTTTTCAGTTTGTTTCTGGGGTTAATATTCCTTGTGCTTGTACATGAGTCTTACTCTGGTTTTGGACCGCACACGACTTTTGAAAAGAATGGCAGAAAACCTGAACACCTTAATATTTCACTTCAGACTCTAAAATTTGTCTGCTTTATGCATTTCATAAAGACTCCATTTGAAAGTTAGACTTGTGCTGAATGAAAACTGGATGTATTCTAAATTAAGTGAATAATCTAATGGTTGGATTTATCAGAAATTTACATATAATTAGTGCAAAAGAAGGATTTTTTTAAGAGGAAATTTAATACAATAACCAGGGATTGGAGAATTTTTCCTAATATTGAGTGGTCCTTGTACCAAGAAATTACTACAGTATTTCTCAAATGTATGCAAATGATCAAAATAAAGCTAAAGACTCTTGTGGAGACTTAAGACATGACTCTGGATGACTGAGATTATTACTTGAAACCAGCTTTTTTCCCTGTTAAATACTGAGGGCAATGCCCTAGGGCCCCAGTGAGAGCTCGTTGTACTCAGTCTTCTTCCTCCCACTAATGGTCTGTGCATAGAGTCACAAAAAGGTACTCGGGTATGGTAATAAGTCATGATAGAAAAGCCTGCATTAAAATCTTATCAAAACAGCAATTTCATGCTTAGAAACTGAGGGCCTTACTCAGATTGAAGCTCTGACTTCAGGTGGAAATGGAGCGGAAGTCTTTCCATGGGTTTCTGTCAGAACGGACACTTGGCCAAAAGGGCTCTGGACATACCTGAAAGCAATTGGATATTGCTTTCTGGCTGGTAGCAGGAAGAAAAAATAAGTAAAAAAGAGCCATGGATGAAAGGGGAAAAATCTTCTTTCCATTTCACAAGATAGTGATATTTGTAGGTTTACCTACAATATCCTTGAGTAAGAAGAATGGAAATGTTTCTTAGATGGTGCCTTAGACCTAAATTAAGCTATGCTTTTGCTCAAGGAACAAGTAAACTGAAACACTTCTTTCTTAACCATGGGCCATTTTGCCTGGCAAACTGCCTTGCTTTTTAAATGGCGAAACACTTGACAAATTTATTCTTTACTCTGCTAGTGCTTCAGGTAAATTAATCCATTAGTCAGATCAGAACAGGCTGTCAGTCTCCTGTGCAGTGATGTGACCGGCATTGCCAGTTCACTGCATCAGGCTGATCACTTCTTGTGCTTCCACTGTTCTGCATTAGAAGAGAAAGTTAGCAGCTGCAAAGTTATTTTTACTCTAGTGCAGAGGTAATAATTTCACAAGTGGTGCTTCTCCCTGTGTTTATTTAGCTTATCTGAAGCGAAATATCCTACTGCGAATGAGAGCAATGACTAACTGTGTTTCTGCAACATGGATGAAGGTGGCAGTCAAGACAATGACTATGCCAACATATTCTGGTCTTTTTGTCTCGCCATCCCCTTGTTCCTTGGCCTGCTATCATACCCACACCTGGAAAATTTAGGTCATCCAGGCTCCTTTCAGGCAAAACAAACTGAGCAGCATGCTTCTACAACAACCCCCACGCTATTAGCAGGGAACGGGGCTCTGTTACTCGCCCTGTGAGGAAGGTTCTCAAACTTTCCTGCCTGGTGAGTCATCGCAGAGAAGACCGACATGAAAGGTTGCGTGGCTCCCACACCCACACACCTCCAACCTCTCTTGTACAGACTCCCTGTTAATGGAGAGACTGCATTAAAAGGACTGAACCTTCCCTCGGAGGATCAATTAGCAACCTTAAAATAGAATAAAGGAAGACAGAAGCCCTTGCAGAGCCCTTCTGCTAGTAGCTCTCCTTCTCAGAGAAAAATACAGGAGTAAGCAAGTGCCTGGCAGATGATGGAGAGCTTTCTGTCCTCGTTCCCCTTTTAACACTTACTTCACTGTAATTACCGGAGTGTCACTGGTCACAGCAATCCAGTTAGAGTTGCAGCAGCGCTTCTATTAACAATTTCTACTTCCAGGGCTTTTCAACTCGGCTGTAAATACTTGCTAACAGGTAAGGTTTGGCACACAACGCCTTACTGAAGGCACAAAGTTCGGAATCATTTTTCTATGTAAGTGTTCTAAATCTCTATATTTCATGACTGCCTAACAAAAATACAAGTTTTGCCGGTCTAATACAACAATTTCTGTGTCTGTGACTTTGACTGAAGTGTTCGGATATAAAATCCAATCTAACCCTTGGGTCTGCCAGAAATACTTTATTATCCCTACAAATCAATTGGTAACATCTTGGGAAATATTAGTGTGTTAATAATTAAAAGTTAACATGGAGCTGCAAATGAAGACCGAAACATTTTTGATATCAAAGCAAAAGCAGAAGGCTGAAAGTACCCCCGAAAATCTCCAGTGCAGACTTCCTTATTTAGGAATTCATCTCAATAGCTGAATCTAGGTCACAATTGGACAGCGTTGCCCAATGTGTCTTTAAAATTTCCTGCTACATTATTTTTATTTGCTTATTCATATTATTGCCCTCCTACAATTGCCTTTAAGTGTTAAGTTTCTCAGAAATGTTAAATGTGTTTTTCAACACTCTCCTATCAGTAATTTGACACAAAGGGCACAATGCTAAGGTTTCACAAAATACTTTTGACTTCATCGCATGTCATTATATAACATTTCATGGAAGAGAAAAATGATAAAAATGTCTCAGTCCAAAAAGTAGTTTGAATAAGTTGCAGATTTGTGTCTGTTAAGCTGCCCTTATACAACTTTGATTTGTGTGGCCAGCCCTTACTCAGCGGTTCAGTATAACTCTTATTGACCTTGGCAGCTGTCACATCGCTTGCTGGATTTTATGTCGCTAGAGGTGTCAGTGTTCAGGGGGGATGATGTGCAGAATATGCGTGGTTTTATTTGCAGGCGGGAATGAGGTAGAACCAAAACTGCATTTTCAACAGCATTATTTCACAGATGACAGTCACAGGAGACCTGTGACCAGCTTTAACCTTTTAATAGTACGCATAAATTAAGGCTACGAGAGAATACTGAGCTGCCAATTATAGAAGCTGTAGTTCTAGGGTCTTTGATTAGCATATTCTTCCCTACCTGGCCCATGACAAAGATGAAAACCAAAAGCTTTATGAAACATTTTCTGAGACCAGAAACTCATAGAAACTTATCTCCAAATAAATACAATGTGCAAAGTACATAACTAAAGCTTCCATTAGCTACTAAATACCCTGAGTAAGAAGGTGGAGCAGAACATAGACCAGCATTCCTGTTTCCTTTCTTCCCTAAACAAACACCTGATACTTTTTTTGGCCTACAACCCCTCATGCAGAATGCAACAAGCCGAGTCTGAGATTGACCTTCCCCAAGGCAGTCAAGTTCATCCTGAATCCTTATCTGCATAATGGTTCTGCAATAAACAGATGTGGCTTAGAAGTATTTGTAATATAAAATATAATGCTTTCCAAATGTCTTGGATGTCCTCTGGAGAGTGTCCCAGGGTGAGTTTGAATTTCAAGTTTGAATGCTGTTGTACCTCAAGACTTTCTTTGGGAGCATGCTTCTAGGTGGTGTGTGAGGTCCTCAGTGTCCACAGCCTGCTCCCAGCGTTGTGTGCTGAAAAAGCTTACTCCTCCCCAAATGGAGCTGTGTGCCTTGTGTCCCCATCTGATGCTGTGTTCTGGGGGTGCAGGGGATCTTGACTCTTACCTCAGCCCTGCAAGAGAATTCCATGAGTGAGATCACTTATGGTCATATCAAGGCTTCGTGGAAGAAATATAAGAATGCTGATCCCCATGGCTTGGTAAAAAAAAAAAAATCCACTGTGAACCATTATACTCACCTCCATATTTCTGGCAGTTTTGTCTGCGCAGTGTATCGTATACTTCTTGTCTACTATTAGAGCACTTCATTTGCAGATGAGGCTTTGTGTCAGAGTGCCTGGTGTATAAGTGAACGTTAGTACAGGAATAAACTGCTTGAGGTGTGAGTCGCTATGTAGCTGAAATCTCATGCTATCCTGAGTGTCTCTGCCTTCGGTTGTGGTGTTTGGAGGAAGGATGAGCTGCTGGAGTAAACGAGCACAGAGTATCAAAGGGTTAAACTCCTTCACAAAACTCTCCAGTATTACAGCTTCTGTTCCTTGCTCTGCTGAATTTCTTTCTCTTTCTTTCTTTGTGGACGTATTTTTCATTCTGTTGATCAATCTGACCTGCCAGTTCGTGTAACCCACCACTGGGCATGAGCTACGCCTGAGAAATGGCTTGCGGACATTGCCTGTGGAAGCTGCCCACAGAAATGCCCTCAGCGCTGGGCACTGGAGCATCGTGCTGGGTCCTGCAGTAACTCTCGGTGACAGGTGTCACCTTTTTGGAATGGTCAAAGCCATCTGTGACGCTTTTGGTTTGACCTTGTATTGATTAGTCCTTTGTTTTTTTAAGGTTCTAGCAAATAACAATGCTAATCCTGATAAACCAGGTCGCAACTGAGGGTCAGCATTTTCTCAATGCCAGCCTCCAGCCCCTTCCTGATGGGAGCTGAAATGGTACCAGAATGATTGCTTATGATTTTGGCGTACTTTTATGAGGGACTTATTGATATGTCACTAAATGCTGATTTCAGTCACTGCAGTGAATTGTGCATAATTTCCCAAAAGATGTAAAAATGCAACAATTCGTTTACATACAGATAAATTACAAAATTTAAAAGCTGCAGGATGATTTCGGTCTGTGTTACACCAGGCCATTTTTCTTGGACCCAGTGTTTAGGTAATGTTTTTTAGGCAAGTATAGAATAAAAACGAAAATAGCATGACAACACCGAAGTTGACTCCATAGGAAGCCATATACAGGTAGGTGCATGTGAGCCACCGATTTCTACTAGGTGGATAAAAGCTTAATAGTTCCACCCTCATTATAGTTTTGGTATTTTTAATGGCTGATATTGACCTAGTTTTAGTGGCTGTGCTGTGAGAAGAAGTATCTAAACCCTGTCCCTGCATCTCCAAACATTTCTGTCTGTCGTCTAAAAGGTGAGAGAACTGGAGACTGATACGGGGTTTTTGCACTGTTTCAGTGGAACAAAATTTTCGCTGACCTTTGGCAGAAAAGTCTCTTTAACTACAGGCTGGTCTTTTACTTCCTGGAGAGTTGGAAATCAGAGTTAATGAGTGTATATTGAGGTGAGAAACTCTGGTGCCCTTTGCTTGGAAACAGGCTACCCTTTCTGCTTGATAATACAGGGTGGCTAGGAGGAGCAGCTCACCAGCGCTACAGAAGTGAAGAGCAAAGCAGTTGTTCTCTCTCGTGCTCTCTTCTGGGCAAGATATTTTCAGTCTAACCCTAGTTTTAGGTTGGGGTTTTTTTGCTTGGTTTTGTTGTTTGTTTGTTTGGGGTTTTTTTTAATCCCAAAGAGAAGTTTTTAAAGCACATTCCCTAAGACCAACATATACAACCTTATTAAAGTTTGAGGATGTAGAGCTGGCTGAACTCGTGGGCTTCAGTTGCCTAGTTTTAGTTGCCACCTTTAAATGTTATGGCTTGGGACGCTCTTCCACCCTTCTATTACACAAATGATGCCACTTCTACCCTCTCTGAACTCCTGTATGGATTCCTGGGATATTCAAGGCCATGAAAAGCAGAGTGGGAAGTGCTTTAAACCTTACAAGATTCACCATGGCTTGTTCTAAGACAAGAACTTTTCCATTTAATATCGTACATTGCTTTATGTTGAAGGTGTACACCAGACACTCAATCAGCAACGTCCACTACAGCTGCTGAGTCGACACAGTACAGAAGCAGAGGGCGGCTGTGTCATACTAAACAGTTTTCTTTGCAGATCTTTTCCTTCCTGAGTCTCTTTGTACCCCTGATCTTATCGATTTTATTGGCTCTGCTAATTTAGCAGTCCTTTGGGCTGATGATCATAATTACAACACACAGCACAGCTTGAGCAAACAGGTCCATCGCAGACCTAACATTTTCAGCTGTCCAATGGCAAATAAACATATTTTTGGCAAGCAGTGCTTCTTTAATGCCTTTCACTGATTGCAACACACCCTGAAGAGCTATTGCAGTGTCATGCAGAAAAGGGGAGTTGTTCTGCATTAAGTTCAGCTCCATATATTTTTGCATGTAGCTCAAATTATTATAAGTCTGAGTTCTTTTGAAGCAGATGGACATTGACAGGATTCAAGATAATTTTTATTGTGCCTACCTAACTACACTCTTTTTATTGTTACTAATGAGGTAAATATTTATGCTTGATTTTTCTTCAACAGCTATCTCAGAGTAGCTGTGTCATGCAGCTGGCGGCAGAGATTCTAAATTAAGATGTTTGTTTTAAAGTTCAGTGGTAAAATATAACTGCAGTGCAGAAAGTTGCAGATATTATAGACAGTAATTGGAAATAATTAAAAAATGCTATGCTAGAAAATTGTGATGAAAGGCCACTTTGATGAATGACATATGACCTGTTCAAAGTTCAGGTGATGCCAAAGGTAAGGCTGCGTGGGCAGGGTTAATTCTCTTCCTTTGTGCACATGCACCGCAAGCATTAATGAACCCCCCCACCCTTGCACGTTGCAAATTTTCTGCTGCAACCTGGGGGCAAACCCCATACTCATTATTTTATACCTACTCTTGAAGGAATAAAAGCCAGTATCATTAACTGCACCTGGGGCTGCAGTGTGCTCTGGTGCAGCCACACAGATTCAGTTCATACCTCAGTATGACAACAGGAGCAGTACAATAACCCAAACCCCGTATTTTCATCCTTATGGATTCCTGTCCCAGGCACCCTTCCCTTAAATTAGTTGGAAGGTAGTATAAACAATTCTGCTTGGCAAAATAAATGTCGTGACTGCAAGGGGTTTGTGTTTGCCCTTTCTGGCAGGAGATTGCGGCCCCTGCCCTGGAGCAGTTTGCCGGCGGCGGCCGGGCGCTCGCCGGGGTGAAGCCCTTGCCCCTGGGCAGCTGCTCTGCGACCGTCCGGGCGAGGTGGTGGCCTCCAGCTGCTGACCACTCTGCCAGGTGCCTGAAGTTCTGATGACAAAACCCACCTTGGGTCCAGGGTTTCGAGCTTTAGCATTCCTGACGAAGTCCACAGGGACTTTACAGAATTAGACAAAATTATCTCCTAAATTATTCTTTTAATTCATTTAAAAATAACATACAGTCAGTTCTGAAGGAGGACGGGTACTTGGAGGCAAGTAGTGATGAGGAATTCAGTGGTCCAAGATATGTCTTTAGGATGCAGTGAGGAGGAGTGATCAGTGTTGGGAAACAACTGATGTGATCAGTTTTAGCAGCATATTTTTCTATTAGTTTTATCCATGCGACTCTTTGGATAAAATAGATTTAGTGGGAGTTCTGGGCATACCATGATTCATCTGGCTAGAGTACTTAAATATGTCTCAACAATACGTTTTTACTTTAAACAATATTTAAAAGCAATCTTTCAAGTAGGTAGAGACATTACTTGTATATTATTTAATGCTGTGCAAAAATTATTCCAGTTTATTTCTAACTATGATACCAAAATCGGTTTGCTGCCAGAATGTGAAGCACTGTTTGATCTAATATGGCTTTATTGGATGAAGATTATACTGTAAGGAAGGTCTACTATGCTGGAAAGTCTTTCCTGTAGGCAAATATTTAGTATCTGAACTCACTTGTAAAGCTCACTTTGCAAGAGAGACGCTTCGGAGAAAAATGTTGTCACCCGAACATGACTTTACATGCAAGTAAAGTGCTGAAGTGGAAGCTCTCTCTAAGTAAACGAATAGAACTAAGTTACCACTATTTCTAATGTTTTCTCTTGAATGTCATCATAAGACAACTTCAAGCTGGGAAAGAGCGTTTCTGACCAATCCTGCTTTTGTTTTGTTGGGATGCGACTGTTGAATTTTTGCCACTGCTGAAGCCTGCAATTAGGTCAGAGTGATTTTCAGTCTCCTTGGCCTTCACTTGATTTGTGGACTGTCATGGTACAATCTGAAATCTAACAAACTGATTAACCGTAAGGAATTTTTGGGTCAGAGTATGCTCTATATTTTCTAGTTAACCTTTTACTAAGTGCGAATCTACTTATGGGATGACAGACCTTGATTAATTAGTAGCTCTTACTGATCACTATTGTTATAGGAAGGCTGAGGTATAAATTTTTTTTTTTTTTTT
>Ga0065711_1001810_pt1 | contig 40028 bp, 24 predicted proteins | sample Hoacrofraction12_FD_59098 | JGI IMG/M metagenome (GOLD analysis project Ga0065711, IMG submission 59098) | Hoatzin crop microbial communities from Cojedes, Venezuela - Epithelial fraction 12 v2 (version 2) | ecosystem: Host-associated > Birds > Digestive system > Esophagus > Crop | place... | reverse complement strand
CCCCCGCCGCTCAGCCCGGCCGCCTGGCCCCACACTGGCAGGAGGGATGTGCCGAGGCCAGCAGGTTGGGGCTCGTGCGGGGTTTCGGCTTTGTGCGACGGCTTTCTGGAAGGGTGGCTTTGTGCTGCCCAGGAGCGCCCGTCGCATTGTCCAGGCGGCCGCTGGGTCAGCAATCCCATTTCAGGGGAAATCTCCCTGCTGCTGCTGCTGCAAATGTGGCAGATGAAGAGCACAATGGTGTTTACAAGGACAGCGGGACAGGGATTCAGTACAATGTACGCGTTAAAATGCCAGTGGTGTTTTCTACCCTGACATCCAGATGATTTCCGACCCTTACACCCGCAGGTATCTAGACATATCTTAGGAATGCATCAGCCGCTCGCACCCATGCTTGCTCCAGAGTCTCCTGCAGCAAGACGTCACTTAAAGTTAGCAAACCCGAAAGTTTTGTGGAGCCGGCAGGGCCATGGGCGAGCTGCGCCGAGCCAAGCCAGCCTTTTGCTGCCGCAGAGCCTCGAATGCTCCCTTGGCTCTGCTGCAGCTTCTGGATTTCTCTGCGCTTTGGCTTCACCACCCGACCAAGGCACGTTGCCCAAGCCCGGAAGATTTTAACTAGGAACAAGCACCATCACGTCTACCCCTGCTCAGCTGGTTTAACCTCACATTATCAGCTGCGCTTGCTCTGTTCAATGAGGGCCCATTTCTCGTTGACTGCCTGACGCGGCGACGAAGCGAGGCAACTGCGGACCGAAACAAAAGGGCAAAACAACCCCCGAGACTTCATTGCAGGGGATGGGGGAGTTCTCCCCCACTTTGTTTTTATGTCACTGCTCTTTGACTACTGGTAACCAGGTGGGTAGTTTATGGGTACATCAGTAGGATGTGTGAACGGGACAGTGGGATCCTTCACTGTACAACTTTAGGTATAGCTTTTTCTACCTCCACGCAGGGATGCTGTGCAGCCAGGACACCAGACTTGTTCCAGTGCAGCATTATGGTGTGTGCATCTTTGCAGGCACGCCTGCAATGTGCTGATGATGGGCATTGCCCGAATGCGGTGTAGGGTTGCACAGAGGCGGCGGTGGATCTTTGGCAAGATGGACTACAGTCAGAAATCCCTGTCTTCTGCGGGTGCCTAATCCTGGCTTGCCAGGTTTGTGGCTGGAGTTTGTTGCATTTGTTTTTTAGGTTTGAGAACTGCGAGACTGCCTACAGTCAGGTCACCATTTCCCAGCTGTGCAAAGCCTGGGAATAGTACAGTACCTCACAGCTTTGCAAATATTTTTGGCTAGTTTCTAGGTGTGGTGGGTTGACCCTGGTTGGATGCCAGCTGCCCACAAAAGCTGCTCCATCACTTCTGCTCCTCAGCTGGACAGGGGAGAGAAAATATGACGAAAGTCTCGAGGGTCAAGATACGGACAGGGAAAGATCACTCAGCAATCACTGTCACGGGCAAAACAGACTTGACTTGGGGAAATTAGTTTAATTTACCACCAATCAATCAGAGCAGGATAATGAGAAATAAAATCAAATCTTAGAACACCTTCCCCCACCCCTCCATTCTTGGGTTAACTTTAGTCCTGTATTCTCTCCCCCAGGGGTGCAGAAGGATGGGGAATGGGGGGTTACGGTCAGTCCATCACACATTGTCTCTGCTGCTCCTTCCTCCTCAGCGGGAGGACTCCTCACACTTTGCCCCTTCTCCAGCGTGGGTCCTTCCCGGGGGTGCAGCTCTTCAGGAACAGGCTGCTCCAGCGTGGGTCCCCCGCGGGGTCACAAGCCCTGCCAGCAAACCTGCTTTGGCATGGGCTCCTCTCGCCGCAGGTCCGCAGGTCCCGGCAGGAGCCTGCTCCAGTGCGGGCTCTCCACAGGGTCACAGCCTCCTTCAGGCATCCACCTGCTCTGGTGTGGGGTCCTCCACGGGCTGCAGCTGGAGCTCTGCTCCACTGTGGACCTCTATGGGCTGCAAGGGGATGCAGCCTGCCTCACCATGGTCTTCACCATGAGCCGCAGAGGAACCTCAGCTCCGGTGCCTGGAGCACCTCCTCTCCCTTCTTCTTCACTGACTTAGGCGTCTGCAGAGTTTTCTCTCTCACATAGTCTTACTCCTCCGGCTGCAGTTTTCTCTTGCACTGTTTTTTTTCCCCTCCCCTTAAATATGTTGTCCCTGAGGTGCTACCACTGTTGCTGATGGGCTTGGCCAGTGGAGAGTCTATCTGGGAGCTGGCTGGCATTGGCTCTATTGGACACGGGGGAAGCTTCTGGCAGCTTCTCGCAGAAGCCACCCCTGTAGCCCCAGTGCTACCAAAACCTTGCCATGCAAGCCAAATCTCCTAGGCATTCTGCATTCGTATTACCAAGCAAACTGTGCTGGCTAAATCAGAGGGATGCTCCAGTTTTTCTTACACAACATTTTCAGTGTATTTGCTCTGTGTCAAATAAAAAAAAAATAAATCTGCCTTGCAAAAGCGATACTGTGTACAGAAAGCAAATGTAAAAATATGGGCTTTTTTTTCAAAGAGCTGAATTTAGTTGTCTATAACCTCATTCTTTCTACCTCCCTGTTGAAATAGAAGATGAAGGTCCTCACGGGATTGCTTTTGCTCTTGGCAAGACCCTCAGGAAGCTTTTACTTTGCAATCAACCAGTGACTTCCAGAAGGCTGTTTAGTGTTTGATCACGATGACTGCAGATATCATATTGCCTAGCGTTTAATCCCACGGTGAAAAGATGTATTCCCAAAGTGCCCATCCACCGCCACACACAGCCACGCCTCCCTGCCCGCCCCGGTCACCTCGTAGGGAAGCGGGGCATTACTCTCTGATTCTGAGCAGAAAATCAAGTATCTAGAAGAGCCTCTGTACCATTACAATTTTCTAATTTTAGGAAGCCTGTGGCCCACGTTGAGACTCGTGCCTCAGCACAGTAGAAGTGCATGTGTGGGACAGGGAGAAAGGAGGGACGGCAACGCCACCGGGGTCCCCGGTCCCGGCAGGAGCCACGTCTTGGTCTGATTCCAGCCATCATTTAGTGAAGTTGCCAGGTTGCTCTGACTAACCGCAGCCGCTGGGACACTGCTGGCAAGTGGGAACAGCTGGACCAGATGTGCCCTTTTCTGGTTATCAGCCATGGCTCACCTTGAGCAAGGCATATGGTTAGTGATGCCACACTAACCCTGTCCTGCTCAAGCTTCCCTTTCACGCAACCAAGCGATAAACCTGAGCAGCCAGTGGCATGGAGCAGCCAGCTGGAGCAGGGGGCAAACGCCTTGCCGTCTCACAGTCTGTTACTGATGAAGTGAGGAGTGAAGGCAGAAAATAACCTACAAGGACTGATGTCCAGAGGTGGGGAGAGGACAGCCGAGCCCTCAAAGCACAGAGGCCCTTTCACTTGCCTTACAATACAGAAAAGGCAATTTGAGCAGCAAAACTGAAAATTAGTCCCATGGTAACAGTTTTGGGTTACTCGAAGAGAGAGAGCATCAATTTAGGCAAAGTCATTCCATGTTCCATGCTAGCCTCTCCTTGTAAAAACCTATTTTTAATCCATCATTTAAGCTTCGTTCACCCCTACTATTCCCCTAACACTATTACAGCCTGCAATCTAGCGCTTCACTGGGTAGGACTGAAATGCCATTTCTCTCTGAAACACTGCGTTTTCGTTCCTAAGGGCGGGAGGAAAGTCTCAGAGAGTAGAGAAGTTTATGAGGAAACTTGATTCAATGGCACTAGCAGTCTAAGCCCACAAGATAAATAAAACAGTGGGGAGGAAGAAATGTGGTCAAAGCCACAGCAGTCGATTGGTGGGAGTCCCTAGTCACCAGATTTTAAGACTCTGGATAAATTCAAAGGAGGTTTCTGCTCCTTTGAAGGGGATACTCCATGTGCCTTCTTTTGAGGCTGTTTGCTCTGCAGGAAATAATTCAGGACTCATCAGGCTGGAGTGGAGCCGCTATGAGTCCAACGTGTAGTGTGGTTAGGACATTTACGCAGGAAAAATGGTCATTCTGGTCCTTGCTCCTGTAAAACAGTTTTGGAGCTCGAACTGGAACTTGGCTTTCCTGTTTAAGTGTGAAGAAGGTGACATAAAAAAGTCATGGGGCAACATTACTACTCCAAGGGGTTTGCCCATGTCTTGCGTGGCCTGGGATCCCATGGATGCATCAGGTTTGTTTGTCATCCCACTGTAGCCCAGCTCCTCTGCTCTCCCTCTGCCAAGCTGGGAAACCCTGGCTGGTTTTTACTGGAAGGGGGACTCTGAAGGGCTCATCCCAGTCAGTGCTCAGGCAGTGCTGGAGTCATGCAAAGGACACAAGACTGGCAGTCTAAAGGAAAGGAGTGACCAAAGTCATTTTACAGTAAGAGAAGGGACGGTCACCAAGCAGCAACGCTCACAGCCAGGCTGCGCGATGTCATGTAGGATGAAGGATGCTGTACCCTACACATGCTGCCTGCACCAAAACCAGCCAATATTCGTCCAGACCAAGCATATTTAGCAGCAGACTCTAAATGACAGTGAAGAAAACAGTCCGACAGGTGTTTTGCTTAGAAATACCTTTATTTTATAAAGCCACAGTTTGTCCTGTAAAGTTTTACCACACTTATAAAAAAGGGGTTGACAATTCTGAGGGAGAAAAGAAAAGCTGAAAATGTTTCTTGTAATTCAGGGTTACACAAAGGTTATATTTATAATATATATATTTATTTATAATTTGGAGACAGTAGAGATGAGACTGCAATACGCGGGCAGCTGCGGGGTCATATTTCAGAGACTTGCTCATGTCCTACAAATAGCGTTTCTTGACAGAAGGGGTTGACGAGGACCATCCCGCTGTCGCGGTAGTCACCGTTGGCGGGGGAGCGTGGCTCGGAGAGGTGGTCCTAGGAGAAAGAGAGACAAGCAGGGTGAGAACTTTGCACCCCTCACCCTCCGTGAGCACACGGGGCACTCTGCTGCCCTGTGCGAATGCAGGTGAGAAATGGACTGCTATTTTTATCACTTCTCCCTGTCCTCCCAAAGTGCCTGAATTTTGGGGGCTCCAGCTCCCAGAGAGCCAAGTTTGCAAGCTGGTTTTGCCTTTCTTCAGGCAGTAGGAGCTGTGAGTGAAGAGCTCCTCTGATAATCAGGCTCATTCATTCTTTCTTAATCTGGGGACCCAGAAGTCAGATGCACCAAACTTCAGGTCCCTTAGCAGAATTTGAGCTTTCATGTTTCCTTTTCTTTTTTTTTTCCACTTTCACGATGCATTGCAACAGTTTCCTGTCTGTCAGCTGGGCTTGAATCCTCTAAGGTGCATTTACAGTTTCTTTTTAAGGTCAGAAAAACCACATATATGGTTCCAAGCTACTCAAGCATGCCCCAGTTTAGTCAAGTTCTGATCAGGTTTAAATGAGTCAGATGACAGCTTCTGGAGACCATCCTGTATGTGAACAGGCCTATCATTCGATTCTTGGTAAGTCTAGACCAGGTCCTGCCTTAGCTTGAGCAGCATGATTGCCAGCAAAGTGGGGTTAATGAAGTGACTGTGAGCGCCTGTCTAGTCCCATCTCAGAGGCTGCTTTCTAAATGCTTTTTTTTTCTTTCTTAATTTAATGAGGTGAGTTAGTCAGGTAGCTGATCTGAAAATCACTTTAGCATAAACCTAAACTCTCTACTGCCTCTAGGTCTTCAACAGCTTTGAACTAAGTGAAATTATTCTTCTCTGTCTCTGAGGCCAGAGAGTATGTTTCTGTCTGTAGGGTCACCTGCCCATATATGAATAACGCCACCAGACCAGTCAGATCCCTTAACTGAAGTCTGATGAGTATACACCACCACTACACACAGTCATATACTGATGTTTTGATTGGTTATACGCTGGGAACACTGACTCCCTGAACTGGTATTTGAGAAGGTATAGGCAGCTGCTAAGACATAAATGCACAAAATTTCTTTGCACGATCGACTCCCACTACCCCCCCTTCTCTGATGCTGCGTGGGACACTCACAATAGACAGATCAGAAGGACCGACTGTCAGTAACAAGCCAGCCCAAAGAGCTCTCCTAAGCAGTCACGGTATGGCTAGACACTGGCTATAGGCTTAAGAGGAAGAGAAACCCTGCAACAAATTCACCTAGAGGTGGCAGCAATACGGAGCACATCTGCAGTGGCTGGGAATAGGATGGCAATGCCCTTTTGGTGACATGCTTATCCCATCTTCTACATGTGTAGGGGGTGAGTCCTTCTCAAAAAGCTGTTTCCCTGAATATACATAGGGATTTCAAGGCTTTATTAAGTGACTTCCTCTCCTGTTCTCCCAGCATGGTTCCAGTTAGTTTTCAGACGCTAGTTCTGCAAGTGAGGTACCTCGGAAGTCTCCAGGGACTGGATCTCTCTTGGTAATTCTACAGCGTGCCTGTTGAAGTAGTCCATGGTAATAGCATTATTCCAATAGCTCAGGTTGTTTTCTGGGTTAGACGTCTTTTTCTTCCTCCTCATGCAGCAGACTGTCAGCAGAACTGCTGTCAACAGAAACATGTCAAAAATTTGGTTATTTCCTTTCAGTAAGGACTCATCAGTACCACAGATTTGGTTTTTTATGTTACCTAAGGACAGGCATGGTGACCTTCATTCATATGATTCACTGTCAGTCAGATCTAGCTCTCTCCTAACAAACCTCACACAACTAAGTCAGAGTCTGGGCCAAGCAGATGAGGCTTTGGGCTTGGCAGAATATGCAGGTTTAACTTTCTTTTTGATGTGAGTTTATAATCTTCAAGATGTGGCTTCCTGGCTAATGAAAGCTTTGGTGTAACTGCCAGTATTTTAACATCTAAGCAGGGATTTATAGACCTTCTAGGACAGAGGACACTCCCCAGGGACTGCGAAGGATGCATCCGCCCAGATCTTTTCTGCTTCTAACGTACCAAAAGCTTCTGCCCTGAAGCACCACTGATCCCTGCCTCTGTCACTTCACTTTTGTAACTTGGATTTTGGGTACATTGTGGTCACGCTCCAGAACATCAGTGACCAGCAAGGGGAACAGATGTACTCCTGCGTGGTATGAGGCAGTGGTGAGGTGGCGTGGAGATCCCCTACAGCACCTGTCTCGCATAGCTTACGTTTCCAGGGTAGCATTAACCCCAGAGCTGGGGTTTTCCTGCCTGTCTCCATCAGCTCTATCAGGATGTGAGATCTACTGGTAAGCGTAATCCATTCCCCACACTTGCCTGGGCATTGGTGGTGTCCAAGCCTGACTTTTTCTCTTATCTGCGGAGCAAACTTAAGATTCTGCAATCGTAAATATTTGAGATTAAAGCAGAGCAGTTAGGCAAGATGAAGTGACCAGCAAGTGAAACTTATTGACACAATTGTCCATCTGGTCTCCAGGCCACGGGCACCACCCAGGATAACGCTCCCCCAGCGGGCGGGCCAAACGCAAAGCTGCTTGAGTGTTATTTTCTGGAACTGCTTTCGGTTTACTCATCTCTGTTGCTGTTCAAATGGGTAATCTTGGCAATTTTACGAAAGCCGGGCAAATCCACTGCAACAAACTTACTGCTCCCGCTGGTACTTAGGCAGAAGCTGAGGTGCGTACGAGGGTTTATGCAGAGGAGGAATGCATAAGCTCTGTGCACTTCTCTGATATCTGTGGAATTAACTGACCAGTTGTGCTTGCAGCCTACCTGATTTACACAGGCCGACAGGTAGCTGGATGCGTACTTACTTTGATTTGTACCTGTGAACTAGGGAATGCCCTGCCGTAAATACACTCCATTATTTCTAAACCCCTCATGACAGAAGAGAGAAAACATTCATGAAGCAGAAAAATACACTATTTTCTCAGCTACAGCCAAAATTATTTATTAGAATTATAGCCCAGATGAAAAGACTGCCGAGAGGTCAAAGCTGCTTTGTATGTTTTGACAAACATTGCAGCTAGCCATATGCCATAGGTCTAAATTCTTATCCCATCTACACACATAAAATGGCAGTACAAAAGTGCAAGGCTAGAGCTCTATTTAAAACAAAAGAATAAGCTACTAAAAAAAAACCCACAACTTTAACAGGTTTGAGTTCAGGCAGTTTATGTCTCATTCAAAGGGAAAGGCGAGTTTGTGCTATAAATCTTCTTCCGAAACTAATGGAGAGATCTCCGGCATTGTTCCTGCCCATTTCAAAAAAGCGGGTCATCACCAGGCTTACTATTATCTTTGAGTCATACTGCTTCAGTCTTTCTATCACTGATAACTTCATTTGCTGACAGCGCGACCCCAGCTGCTGTGCCCGCAGGCAGGCACCCCACGGGCGCCACCAGAACGGCTCTCCCTGCCCGGGGAAATGCCCGTCCTCCTCACGGGCTGCATCTCCGCTCCCTGCTTCGCTGCCACCCTCTCCGTGCCCCAGCCCAGCCTCTAGTTCAGATTAGAGACTGAAGCAGGAACTACATTTAGTCCTCCTCACTGCTGGCCAGAGCCAACAGACCTCAGAGCTTTTCAGTGCTCCAGCAACAAGTGCTCCCCAAGGCACAGAGCATTTTTGAAGGTGCCTGAGGACCTGAGAGCCCCAATAAAGCCAACTGTTGCTGTCAAAATATTTTGAAAGCCTGAGGTTTTACAGCTTATAAAATGTTGTGGCTACTGACAGAAAAGTGCTGGATTTGGGTTTTAGGGGCTGGAAAGCCGGTGACACTGAGTCGAGAGAGATCTCCGCTTCTCCCAGCAGGAAATGGCCTTGCCATGTGCAGGTATGGTTGCTATCGAGCGATAATGCTCTCTCCCTTAATTGCGCCCTTGGCCTCCAACCTTAGTGTGAGTTTGCACATGCAAATAGATCGAAGACCATGGAAAACAGGTCCTGAGCTTCCTCGAATATAACATATTTTAGCACAAGGCTGTCTACCTAAGCTGACCCAATTCAAAGCAGAGGAGACCTGCTAAGAGAGAGAGAGGACAGCAGGGCTGGAATGGGGCTATTCCCTCTTCATCTCATATTAACTATCCTTTTGGGACACATTTTAGTGGAATTAATGTAGCTAACATAGGACCACTCACTTCCAGGGCACAGCTTTACCGATATTCTTAAATATCTGTTTGTTCCCAGGACTAGAATTATGTGTACTACAGAAAAACCTCTGTCCAGACTGACAGCTGTGATGGCCAGCAAGGACATATTAAGTGGATGAAATACACAGAGGGTGGAGATGGTTTGGAAGGGAGAAACGGCGGTAACAGCAACAGCAGAGCTGAAGAGAGAAACAGTCGCTGCAATACCCCTCTTATCTTTCCTGGTATATTGTGTGATGTCCTCGTAAGGACGAGAAAGCGCTGGTGTTCAGTGCTGCCACGTATCACCTCTGTTTCAGAGAGGGACAACCCTTTGGGCAGAAAAAGGGCTAACTCCTCTCTGGTTTTCAAGCGCTCACCTGGATGCTGAGAGTCAGAAAAGCTAAACTGCCTTTTCCCTTTGCCTGCTCCGTGCTAAAGTCAACAGCGAGTGCCACGAGCAGGGCGCTTCACTGTTGTCCCCATGTCAGCCTGAAGCTCCCCACACAGAGATTACGACACAAGTTAGGAAATATCAGAGCTCTCTGCAATTTTGTGGGCACGGGAGGATCAGGGCATTCAGAAGCATTTCTAACCTACATCCTTTGACTTTATACTAGTCTGGAGGGAGAAAAGTCAACCCACAGATTCAGGGGCTGAGCTGCTGCTGAGCTCTGACTCTGACGCTGGCCTCTTTCTGTCCCTAAGGCAAATTATGTTTCATTACCTGTCACCCCACCCCATGAAACAGGACATAATACATCCCACAAACAGGAGAAGTGAGATTCTCACAGACTTCCAGGTTTCTAGGCTGGTGGGAACATGTCCATCATCTACTCTCACCTGCACACCACCTGCACACCAGGAGACTTTCACCTGTTAACCACAAGCTGTATTTAAGGTGCAGCACATCTCATAGGAAAACACCCAGCTGCTTTTAAGGACATGGAGTGACCAGATACCCATCCCATTCCCACAAAGTTTGTTTCAATACTTAATTTCCATTGTGGGGACATGTTCACATCCCCCTTGTTGTCTAAATACCTCCAGCTTCAACTGCCACTTCCTCAATCTCCTTTTGCCTTTTTTATTAAAAGTTTCCACTATGCTATCAGGAATGTCCCCCATATATATGAACTTCAGCCTCTTGGACCACATAATGACACAAGCAGAGTTATGTTGCATTTCTCAGCTCTTAAATAATTCACATGGCTTTTTTCTACTCTTCCAATCTTTTTTTAAAAACAAAAACCACCAGTGTAAATGCAGTGTAATGAGATCATACCATCTCCCACAGTTTCCTGATAGTCCTCTGTCTTCTCTTTCAACTCACTTAAATATTTTACCAATCTGATATAGCTGCATACCCCCTTCCCCCACTCTCCAGCTCCCACGTAAAACATGATGTTAACAGACCTGAACGTTGCAAGCACTGAAGAGTCAGGAGCTATTCAGACCGAAGGATGTTAATTTACTTCTCCCTATGCCTGCAGATCATAATACAAACCAAGTTTCTACAGAACACTTGCCCCAGTGACTAAAATAGTGGGGTTTCTGTATTTCTGTCAATTATTTTCCTTATTCACTGTGGCCATCTATAGCAGTACAGCCTTAGCTGTGATACAGGTATCACGATGGGTTTGGTTATTGAGCACAGCTGCTTACATCTGGAGACAGGAGGCTCTTCCCCAGCTCAGCCTGAGCTCACACCTGGGGACTAGACTCAGGGCTTGGGATGTCTCTCACTTCAGACCAGGAAACAAACTGTCGTAGGTTTTACGACGGAGAAAGCGGGTGAGATAATTTTGGAAAGTGTCCCAGTGCATGAAATGTGAGCTAAGTGGGGTTAGGTCCAAGGCAATTCTTCATATATTCTTTGAGTTCTGCTGACGCCTGCGTTTGCAGGCTCAGCCTTCCTCGCATTTTCCCGTGTCAGCAGAACCGACTGAATGAACTGACTTCTGTGCATCTGATTTGCAAGCTTCTGTTCTTCCACATTTTATCGTGCCATTCTGTAATTACAGAGATGTAAGCACTGGGAGCCCAAGGACTAGGACGGTGGGTTTTAAAATGAGTTCATATTGTGTCTTGTTCTGCATTGCAGAGACAGCACCCACACACGCACAAATGCACGTGCAACAAAATGTTCAAGGCTGCCTGAAGGACACCGCAAAACCAACTCCAACTGTGACATGCAAAAAAACCTGAAATCAGTGATATATGCGACTTTGCTTTTCTGCGAAAGCAATGATACAGAATCCTTCATTTTTGCAGCCTTCAAATGGCATTGGCAACACTACCCCCATTATTTATACCATGAAACTGAGGTACCAAAAGGTGAAATGATTTCCCCAGGTTCACAAGCAGATGCAGCTCGCGAGTTCCTATTCAAAGCATTACTTTTCTGGCTAGCATTTTAAGAGATTTCAGTGGGACTTGGAAACCTATGCATCCTTAACGAAATATATACTGTAAGGGTAGGGAAGCTAAATCCCATCTCTTATTTCAGCAGGCGAGCTCCTGAGGCCCAAGTCTTCAGGCGAGTGCTATAGCCGTGGAGCTCTGCCACCAGCACGGCTGGCAGGACTGGCCAGTCCTCAGTGGGGCTCAGATGCCAGGGCACAGCAATGCTGAACAAACCCTTTGGTGCTTCTTGCTCCTAGGTGCAAATCCCCACAGCAGGGACGGTCCAGTGGGAAGCCTTAGCAGGGTCCTTCCTCCACGAAGAGAAGTGCGCATCCCAGGAACTTCTTCCAGTGGAGACCAGGGGCTCCTGTGATCACTCCCTAGCAGGTCACTTCCCCTGCTATGGAGGCTAAAATGCCCACAGGTTTCCATTTAACAGGTGCCTGTCAATAAAAGGTGAGAAGACCCTACTGTGCCACGCGTCGCAGAGGGACAGACCTGTCTCTGCAGCGTCGTGGTGTGTTTTCCCATCCGAGGATTTCAGGCAGAAGAAGCTGTGCCCAGAAGCCCCCTGAGGAGGAAGGCTTTTCCAGCCTCCTCGCCACCCCTTGCGTAGGGCCGGGATTATGGGGGAAGGCACACAGGCTCCTGGCACAGGAGGGATGTGCTGGCCACTGCACAGCTCTGGGAACAGCCTGGAGGTCAGCAAGCTGGCACAGGGGCACCCCTCATTAGCAGGAGGAGGGAGATTAGTTAACTAGATTCCTGTGGTTCTGCAGCCATGTGCAGGCTCCAGCTGCCTCTCCTCACCTCCTTCCACTTCTTTCCAGGGTGCGTTGCTGACTTCCCTGTCTCAGGGCTGTGTCCACCACTGGTGCAGGACCTTCTCCCATCTCACAGGTGTCCCAGCAGCAGCTCAGGGCTTGCTGTCCCCCTTAGTGGGTCTGGCCATCAGCCTTGAAGGTGCCAGCCTGAGGACAGAGCCACCAGCCTGCGGCTCCGGGGCAGCAATAACCTCCCATGACGAGTCCTCAGTGACTTTCTCCGTGGCTTGTTCCCTCCTAAGGCAGTCCTGATACTTAACAGCATGGGGCTGAGTCTTGATATCCAAGATACCTCCACCTTTCAGCATCCCAAGGCAGGGGCAGGACAGTGTTTGCTCAGTCCGTGCCCACAATATCTGTGAAAGCCTTTTCAAAAGCATTTCCACCCCCTGAAGATGAAATGAAATCCAAACGGCTGTACTCTTCACCCATCTCTTAGCATCAGCCCCCTTCAGACCAGAAGTGACGAGCAAATGCCAGCGCCGGGCCTTCTGTCCTCAGCTGCAGGCACCAGTGCCCGGGAGGTGGCGACAGTGCCCTGCGCACACCGCAGCCCGCACACTGTGCACCCCACACAGTACACCCTGCACCGCACACTGCACACCGTACACCACACACCCTGTACCGCACGCCATACACCCCATACCACACACTGCACACTGTACACTGGTGCCTGAAGACACGCAGATGCCTGTGGGCCAGGGTATAATGTGCCCCTCCGGCGTGCAACTCAGGGAAGCCACAACCCCTACACGTGCATCTCGATAAAAATGCTTTAGGTTGTTATAACTTATTTTTCTTCTCCTGTAGGAATAACCTATGCCTGTAGAACAGCACTTATCATGGCATAGTTTAAGCAGCACAACTTTTGGACAAAAGCAATTCCCTAGATGCTTCAGCCAGTTTCCAAAAAATCCCATTTAAATCCCTGCCTACCATTCATTTCAACTCTGAAATACATCTGAGGATCCCCAGATTTTAAAAGGAGAGTGCCCCTGAGGACCATCCTCAGAAATCTGGTCCTGAAAGCAGGACTTAAATATTTGAATTATTTAAACATTTAGTTGTATCAGAGCTGGTACAGATGTAAAATAACATTTGTCTTTTAAAATATGTAGCTTACAAATACAAGAAACAGAATACGGAGTCGTATGAACATACATTGTTATGGCACATATAGTAAGAAGAAAAGTTTAAACACCAGTATTTAATGAATAGTGGGTTAGAAGTCCTGCCAACAGACTCTTTGTATTATTATAATAATAACTGTCATTAGTTATTAGCTCATATATGGCACCCTGCAGGCACAGACATACACCAGTTTGCACACTGGCTATGCTTCCTATGCTTGTGTTGTACGGTATTATATTTTGTGTTTTGTATTTGGATGCTTTCTGCCCAGATCAGCTTGCTTTCTGAATACTGACCCAAAACGTAACACTTGGAAGAATTTATTTTATCCTCTATTTCTTCTGATCAACAGACAAGGCACTGTTCATCAAGTCATCAAATAGTGCTGCTTCTCATCACGTGCTTGCTATATCCCAGTTTCTCCTCTCCATCTTTCGCAGAAGTATGTAGGCACACTTCTGCTTTGGCTTCTCGTTATTTTGATTGTCCATCTTTTAGGTTTAAGCTTTGTTCTCACTTGTGGTTTTAACCACATCGGCAACAGCAGAACCGATGGTCCCAGAGGTACAAGTCTAACAGATATGCTGAGCCAATTCAATAATTTGGCAGCTGCCAGAAGGATCAGTGCTGCTGCCTTTCCAGGTGTGTATTCCTGCAGCCTCGTCCGCTCTAGGTCTCGGGCTCATCTGACCCTGCGGGGAGCTGATTCAGCTCAGGGGGTGGACAGAAAGTAACAAAGAGAAAAATGAGTATTTTTTGACCACTTTAGCAATCTGAAAGTGGCTCTGGGAGGTGTCAGGTCAGGCCCAGGCAGAAGGAGAGGAGCAGGATCCCGTGGCTGCACCTTGGGGAGGGCAGGAGAGAGCAGCACTGTCCTTTAGGGCAGGAGTAAGCCACATGTGAGACTGGCCTTGTCCTCAGTACAGCTCGTAGCTGTAAATAACAGAATTAATACTCAATATTGTTGGCTGCTACCCTTTTATGTCTTCTCAGGCAACAAAAGCTGGGAAATTTTTGTTTTTGTTTCACTCCAGACAGATCAGCATAATCGCACCCCGCAACAGTGAAACCCCAAAGAATATGTTGTCCCACCTTGCTGATAAAACCCGGCTAAGCAGGGGACACCCCGGCATCCACTCACAAGATCTCATAATTTCTCATGTGTTTTTTGTAACTGAGTCAAATGATGAGACCCTAAGGCAGCTCTGGGAACCCAGCCAGGCCGGGTCCCGCAGGTGGCTGACTCCTGGTGCCCGAAGGCCACGGTTTCAAACTCTTCCTGCTCCCTCAGCAGCTGCAAAGTCGGGATTAAAATGGAGGAAACCAGCACTTTGGTTATCAGACTTTAAAATCTGACAGTTCACAAATCGCCTGCAAGGAAATATTTTATTGTGCTGGAAAACTGGTGTTTCCTAAGGTATTAGTCATTACAACCGTCATTAATCCTTTGGGTTAGCAGCGCGCTTTTAAAATCCAACACCAGGGCAGCATATAGCGGTTCCTAAATTAAATTTTGGTCTCCAGCTTAAATGCCTTGAAGCAAAGCTGCTTCGCCTTCTCAAGTTGTTCAGCCTTGTGTTACGCCCTCAAATGGAGGGCTCAGAAAGAATAAGTGATTTCTAATAACAACAGAGCAAGTGTGCTTTGAGCGTAAACATTTTGGCCCTGCAGCTAAGAACTTTGGTCAGTGAATGTGATCTCTGTCTAGTGATTGCTTCTCATCCATCTCAAGCCACCCTGCCTCTATTAGCTCTCCACCTGGTCCTTGAATCATGAGCCAAAATCTGAATTTTACAGAAAGAGAAAGCAAAATAAAGCTGCAGTTAACTTACAACATGAGGATATAGGTACGCTGATAGCCAGAATGATCCAGGCAATGTCCATCTTGCTGAGACAGATAGTTGCTCTGTGCTGTGGTTTGTCCCCCTCGGTGACGTGGGAGATATTTCCTTGCACTCCAGGTTTCCAGGTCCCAGCAGGAACCAGTCTGTTCAGGAAGTTCCCAGTGGCGGTGGAGCCAGCCGTGGTAACAGAGCTGGACAACCTCGTGGTGGGTGCTGAGGAGAGAGCACTACCCAGCAAGGTTGCATTGGTCACCGCGCCGTGCTGCGTTGGAGCGGGTCCCTTGGGGTCTCCCGCCGCCGAGGAGGAGATGCTGACATCAAAACTGGTCTGAACTGAGTGACCTGCTGCTGCTGTTGCAGATCCAGGGCCAGCAAACAGAGGGACATTTGTACTGAGATTCAAGGTTACCCAAGAGTTGTTTTTGCTCAGCATATCCCATATGTCGTAGCGGGTGGGTTTAAAAGGCACCGACACTGCTTCAGGATCAGTTGATGGTCCAGCAGTTGTGGTGGTAAAATCTGCCTCCTGCACCACAAGCTCAGCCCCATCTCCTCGTTCTGCTTCCCTAAGGCTTCCCGAGGCATTGCGGTGGGGAGAAGGGTCTGAGTGGGTAGTTCTTGCCAGCCCCGAGCCCTTCGGATCGCTGGACGCTGCGGTCTGGGACTGAAATGGGTGGTCTGGGAAAGGGCTCCGCAGGGTGGTGAAGGGAGAGTGCAGAGTTGTCTTTAGGTAAGGCTCTGAGGACTCTGTGAAGTTGCCTTTGAAAACCTGGAATATTTTCCCCTTGGGGCGAGTCTGTCCCGAGTACAAAGCACTCTGGTTGTATAAAAGATAAGTTTCCTTTTCGCTGACGTGACGGCCGCTCGCTTGCTTTTGCCCGGTGGAAGGGGCTTTTTCTGCCGGGCTGACGGGGTGGGGAACGGCGCGAGCGGACATGGGAAAGGGCTCTGCCACGTGGCCGTCATTGTGGCGAGGTGTCGTTCCCATGGCTGTGATAGTGGTAGTGTCCATCGGGAAGCCCTGAGAGGAGGAGACAGTGGGAGACAGTACCTGAACAGAAAACACCAGCTCTTCTGTCAGTGCCAAGATCAGTAGAACACCTGGAGGAAAAAACACAGAGATGGTGAGACACCGGGGAGAGACCAGCGGACAGGGAACGGCACGGCTTGAGCGCCTGGCAGGAAGGAATACCTTCCATGTTCTGCAGAGAGGCAGAAGAGTTAGCATCCAGCTTTGTCGGCTTCTCTGGGAAAGCAGGAAGAGAAAGGAAGATCCATAGGGGCTGCAGTGGCCCCGTGGCTGTGGGAGTGATGAGGTGGGAATGGGAAGGTTGCAGGGATTCTCTGTGGCAGAGGGAGAGAGGAGCTTGCAGTATGGACTCAGGAGAGTGCTTTAAAGGGCCACAGGCAGGTGATTTCCCTGTAGAAGCTACAAAGCATCCTACTCTTTAGGGGTAGAAACAAAAGACGTTTTCATTTTTGTTTCGGCCAGGAGGCCTCCAGATGAATGTCCACATCGTTATGGGGAACCTTAGTCCGCGTATTCTTTTGGCTGCAAAATCCGAAATTTGGCTGCCTCCGGTCTTGGATGCCATTAAGCAATCTGTTTTCTGAGAGAGCAGCTGCTTAGCCCTTGCTGAAAATTAGGTCAAGAAGGGATGTCTGATGAGAGGGCTTCCTGGGTTATATATGCTGTTCTTAGCAACTTCGGGAAATCTAGTCACTTATTTCAGGGTATGATATGTGGAAAATTTCCAAATGTTAAAAATGGAAAACACATCTACCACAGCCATTTAAAAAAGCCGCATGGTTATTAGTAGTCTGACTCAATCCAACACAACTGCCCTTCGCGCCCATATACCAGTGCTTGGCTGCGACCTGTTCTGTGCTCGCATGCGCTGTGGGAGTGGAATGTGCGAAACGTGCCTCCCACCACCCTCTGTAGCGCATCGTTTCATGAGGTGCCAGATTCACACCGCTGGGAACATCAATTCTGCCATTTATTCCCAGTCCAGATAATGGACGTGGGCAGCTGCAGTAGCATAAGCCTCCCCGGGATGCAGGGCTAATACACCCTGAGTTAGTGTGACCTGCAGGGACCACATCAATCACACGTCACCATTTCCATATGTTGAAGCTGTCGAGTGTAACGTGGATCTCTGCCCACTAGGAAGCACAGGGAATAAATCCATTTTGCACAGTCCACTGAGCATCATCAGAGGGCACCATCAGCACTATGCTAGTGTGAGTTTCAACCAGCGGTGTCAAGGTGAAAAATGTTGTCACAGTCTTAACAAATCAGGGAGATGAGTTCGTCAAAGCCGCAGGACTCCAAACTGGGTAATGATCACCTTCCAGCCAAGACTGTAGAGTACCTTCCTTCCCCCTTCTACACTCTTCCCAGGCTTGCCAGCTTTCTCCGTGAGCCTTGTTACGCCTTTTAGTTCTACTCTACTTGGGAACATCTGTTACGGGCATCAGCAGAAAAGGAAGACAGAGACTTGGGAAAATGAAAGATCTCTGATTAGGTGTCCACTGGGCCCTAGGGCTCTGATGCATGTTGGGTAGATGCAAATGCCATGAAATGTGTTTATTCTGACTCCTGTCCATCACTCGCCCCCATTCGCGAGCAGTGCAATACACGTAGCAAAAACTCACCGAAGGAGCAGTACCTATTCCTCTTACCCAGCTAAATGCTCTACTTTGATCACTAGCCATCATTTCTGAACGAGAACAGGGCAGAGCTCTGCAACCAACAAAATTCACCTCGTCTTGCCCCCAGCAGCCTCCTGTTACTTCGCACAGGATAACATAGTGAGAGCCAATTACAAGCAATGCATTTTCCACTGCCTGATGCTAAAATTAGCTCTTTTTTTTTTTTTTTTAATTTCTGAAATAAATCTCTCTGCCAAATAAACAATCGTCTGGCATACTGCTTCCCAGCTCCTAGCCAGCCAAGACAATACGCTCTTAGCAGAACACCTAATCAAAGAGAAAAACGTATTCTGTACACTGAGAGGCAACCAGGAGAGCAGATCGTGCTGCACTCATGGAGCATCGCTCTTGGAAGTGAAAGGCAGGAGTTATCTTCACATATTTGGCAGCACTCATTCTGAGGTCAAGGTCAAAGCACATATTCTGGTGTCCATATGGCTAATATTTCATGCCAAGACAAGTTGCTGCCACAGAACAAACTCAAAGAGGAAAGGATGAAGATTTATTTTGGAATTGGTGTGTGGAGATAATGTTTCAAGAAACTTGAGGCCTGCTGCTCTGAGCACACAAGATAAAGTGCATTGGCAGACCATATGAGATACTAGATTATAATGATTGTAATGCCTGCTAAGATTTTTGGTTGTTCTTTGTGTAGCTACTTTTTCTCACACCTCAGGCGCAGAAAAACATCTCTATTGCGTTAATGTTTTTCTCCAGGATATTCCTTAAGGAATAAGGAAGTTGTCAGCTTTTCTACATATTGTGCCCTGGGGACAGAAACCCTGAACTTTGGCTAAAAACCTACCTTATATCCATCTCCACTACTTGAAATACTGATAAATCAGAAGCTTGCTGCTACAAAGATTTATAATCTCTCTGGGGCAGTCTGTTGTGGTAGCAGGTCACCACACATCAGGCACGGGAAGCCAGACACGTTTAGCTAGTACCTTTAGGTGGCTTGTAAAGTATGAATAATTATTCAAAGGATCAGAAGTAATTTATCTGACAAGAAACAATAACCCCCATGACATCTGGCTGTTTCAGGCTGTGGCAGTCAGGTTTTGCTCATCTGCTAGACTCCCTTTAACAGCCTTTGCATAACCACTGTGGCCCCATAAGCTACAGCTTCTTAGGACCTTTTTTTACTGGTTGAATGGACCACTGTAACTTCTTCAGTGACAACCAGAGCTAATCTGTGACCCTCACTACTGAAAAAATATTCAGTTTAGTAGATCACTGTAAAAATACCCAGTGCTGTATATTTAGGGAGAACCAGCTGGTTATAAGGACTTCACAGTGGGCTTTGCTGGCCCTTTTAAGTAGAATTAATTTGCTTTATAATTGATCAACAGCCAACTGGAAAGCAAAAGTAAAGCTGGAACTGGTATTTTCAGATGCTCTGCATCATCACCTAAGCATGCTCTGGCTGCATTTGCGGTGACCTGATTGCCCAGAGCTCCTGCTTACTTTTCTGTCACTTGAAGATATGCAATGTCTTACAAAGTGGGAGTCTTATTGAGGTCCCTGATATTAGACTGCCTTGTTTTGCAACTTTGGCTTAAGCCTAGGAAAATGATATTCCGCATTTCTCTACTAAGGCACAGGAGGCATTTATCACAGAAATGGCTTTAACCAACCCCTTCAAATTTCTTCCCTTCCCAGGCTCTGTCTCTGCTTCACAAATGCACCTGCACTGAGAAAAGGGCCATGGTGGGTACAATGCCAGTCGTCTCCTGGTGCCTCAGCTTACCCTCAATCAGACTGTCACTGAAAGGAAACCTTCTGGTTGCGATCAGGTTTTCATGGCCAAAGTTTTGATATCCCAGGCGAGATGGTACATAGCAGATGCTCTTGGTCAGTTCAAAGCGCAGTCCTGCAGCTCTTTGCCAAAATCCTTCAGTTTTGGCTGCCTAGGACTCTTAGGACTGAACTTTGAGCAGGAGCCTTTGAGGTTAGGACTGGCAATCCTTACTATCTGCCAGTATAATGATAATACAGACTGACGTAAGCACATTATAGCAAATGATAATAATTAATTATATTTTCAAAGGTCAGTTCACACCATTAAGTTTTTTCATAAAGGGCCATTTCTAACGTATAGGAGCTTGTGCTCAGAAGGGGTCAAACTGATTTGGCTCTTAAATGCTGTGTGTCAAATTCCCACTTCTGGAGTCTAATTTTATGACTACATTAAAACCGTTCAACCCTAATGAGAAGGCTGACTGACCTGATGTCTCTGTGGTGTGAACTGTGTCATCCCCTGGTCTTGCATACTGCACCAAGAACCGAATGTTAAGTACAAAATGAATTAACTCAAGGATGAAGCAGAGCAGAGTGACAGCAGAGCGTACATAGAGGTTGCTGATGTGCATTTAGCCGTAAAACCCCCTTCTTCACAACATGGTGCAACAGTTCAAATCTCAACAGGATCTCCCTGCAGAGCTTCTTTCCATTGTACACTCACATGAGGAGTCCACAAATGGTGCGTACAGTTGTGTATGTGAAGAAAGCTTTAAAAGACTGTGGTTGATGTCCTCAGTGAGTCCCAGAAAAGTCAGGGGTTAGGAGTATTTGGCTTTCCCAGACCATGAAATCTGCAGCATCCTACCATTTGGGAACTTGCTCACGACCCTTTTATTTACATACAGGACACAGAACTGCCTCCCTCCAAAGCAGAAAAACAAAGCGATTCAGGACCCAGCAGCTCACGTTCTTTGACTGTTTTATCTCAGGACCTTGGGAGCCCCTGCTAGGAGCCAGCATCCTGGCAAAGGACAACATCAAAAGGCTTCATTTAGGAGTTAATGCCGCCTATTGCTGCACAGGACACTTTGCGGGCACTTCGAGAAGAGCCTTTTTGCACGGCACAGCAGAGCAGGCGTGTGGCTGTAGAGTCAGCTCACGTGTTCCATCTCCCTGGGGCACCCCCTTCAAACAACACAAACCTACGTAACTTCTGATCTAAAGCCTGTGGAAAGGTTCCCAGTGACTTTAGCGGGCTTTGGACCAAGTCCTAATTGCCAGAGATACAGTGGAAACTTCCAAGCTGCACATTCACGTTTTCTACAGCAAATGAATATGCACAACGAGCTCAGTCTGGTGTTTGACCCCTTCTGGCCTCTGCTACTTCGGACCTTGCAGCAAGACAAACAGAGCCAACCTGAGCAGTACTTGGCAAACATTTTTGCTCTAGGAAGCCAGGAAGAGCGTTTTGTGCAGAGACCTACTGCTGGACTCCTTATTTCAGACTGCTGTGGGCCAGGGAAGCGCGGGGAGCCGTCCTACAAAGGACCTGTTAGCTACAGACTGCTGTGGGCCAGGGAAGCGTGGGGAGCCGTCCTACAAAGGACCTGTTAGCTACAGAGCCAGGGCTTGGGTGCACCCGGGCAGTGTACGGGATGCTGAAGCCTCTCCACGCTTCTAACTGGCTTGACTTACTAATAGTGAGAGAAGGTTGTGCAAAACCTATTCAAAGCAACAGCAATGTTACTGTTGTAATGAAAGCTTTCTTCCCAACACTGTTAACTTCTCATGTGTCTCTCAGCAAACCTAAAACATTACAGGGAGCAAAATGAATCTTTAATAAATGGAAACTGTGAAGAAAGTATATATTATTACTTTTGTTATGGTCATTTTTGTTATGGCTCTTTCTTGTAATCTGTCAAAGCAATATGATTTTCACTCACAATAAAGCAGCCCTTGTACAAACAAAGAGTTAAGCAAATTTCATCTCCACAATTGGTGGCAGAACAGAGGGAAGAAAAAGTAGGTTACTCTGCATAGAAAATTTCTCTTCCCTGCCTGTCTATCAGTGGCTGTCATGCTGAAACTCCCAGATATTAACTTAGAAGTTATTGTCTGTTTTCCCTTGTAAGTATTAGACAGTGTGATCAACCCCAACTTCAATATACAAGGTATTTGGTAAAATCCCAGGAATTAGACACTCAGCGTAACAGGTCTATTTGCACTAACATAAAACAGCATCAGCAAAAGCTCTGGAAAACACATGTACAAACACAAATTAAGCAGCACTCGCTGACACTCCCTGTGCAACAACAGTAACAGTAGCTACAGTTTTCATGTGGCAAGATGTCCCGGTCCTTTAACGATATAAAAACATTGCAGAACACTATTATTGCCTCTAAGATGCACTTCCATTGCAGATTTCGAGAGAGTGAGCCTGTAAATAAGAATTCATTTCTGGTCCTCCAGGGAGTTAAACAATGGGTGATACAAACAGGCCAGTGTCGTGCAGTCACAGAGCAGGCAGCTCCCAATTCATTCTCACACTGCACTAGACACTTACAGATACTACGGGAATAGGTGCTTTAGAAATGCTTCAGATCCCCTATTCAGCTAAATATATACAGACATCTGAGCTGTTGAACCCTGTGAAAAGGTTTACTGACAATCTAGGACAACAGTAATTACCGAGAGGGGGGTAATAAAAAGAAAGAGTCTGACTCTAGCTGCTTGTTCAAGGTAATCACTTACCTGAAAATATCATTTGGACTTGTCAGCAGACATCCTCACCTGCTCACATCACACAGAATTGGAAGCTTCATCCCTCAGTAGAAAAAGGAAAAATACATCTTCTCCCTAAGGAGGCAGCTGCACACAGGAGTTGCTGTTATTGTTGGAACTGGTTTGGAGGAATGAGGACAGAGACAGCCCAGGCAGGCGTGTCTTGCAGGGCTGTGCAGCGAGAGGGCTCGCTCCTTTATGGAGTACCTTTGCAACTGCAGGGCAAGATTACTTACTGAGCCAGTCCCCCTCTCTGCCAGCAGATCGAAGGGCTGCTTGGTATTCCAGCTTGGTTTCTCATCAAGTCCAGATACAGTTTGTCTGACACGGGTCTATTCAGATGCCAGAGGATTGCTGGCAGTTCTCATTTTCTGGGAACAAAACAGCAACAAGCACCCCAGCTGCATGTCCTTGTGAGGCTGTTCAGCCCCTGTTCAAGGCAGAGTGCCCTCCCTCCAGCACAGCATTAAGCTTTTTGTGTGTGGATGGATTTTACAGATCTACCTCCCGCTTCTACACCTCCACCAGACTTTCCACTTCATTCAGTTACCTCTAATGATATTAATATTCCTGTCAGAGGAAAATATGGGGAATGAAATAGTGCTCTTCTTCTCTCCTTCTCCTTCCCTGGCATCAAAATGCATGTTTGTATTTTATTTCTTCACTCCTCAGTGGTGAATGGGCAATTTCTACTTTGTAACCATAAAGAAATCCACAGATCTCATGATTCCTAAAGTTATAATCCTGCCTCCCTTCTTCCATTGCCTCCTTTTTCTGCTTCTCTCTTTCTCTCTGGCACAGCTGGCTGCCTCGAAGAACACACTGCCTGAAGAGCACAAAAATGTGCCCTGTGAAGCCAGCTACCAATTCCTCAAAAGGCATGGGGAAATGGCCAGAGAGCAACAAGTTGGGGGCCTCTTGAGAGCAGTGCAGGAATCCCCCAGGAGCTAGAGGGCAATCCCCGCTACTCAGTCTTTGATTCAGAGTCCCTGTTGTATACAGGGGTGCTGCAACAGCCCGAGCAGTTTGTTATATGGGCTTCTCACAAAATTCATTCCTAATATTTAGTTGGAGAGAAAAGCCAGTTCCTCTTCTCTCTCATCATACCAGGTGAGAAGATCCTCCTTTTTTCCGGCCATGTCACAGCCAGACTTCTTTTTTGACGCTACGGCCAAATCAGAAAGGAATGATGCTGTGACAATAGGTTTGAGATTCGGCAGCACTAGCAGCTCCGGGGCCTGCGACAGTGACCCCAGTGCCGATTTCGGGGGACTGAAGTTCCTGTTAGGAAGGCTAGACAGGGGCATATATCACAAGTATGTTTTACCCATAGTTATGCAAACTCTGTTTTCACTGCCATGATCATTTCATGGAGGATGTGGAAAGACAGAGTACAAATAATAATCTCAGATCTGCTTTGCATTTTTGTGCTCTTGTGCTAATGCACCTTTTCTCCCTGCCATTTGCAGTTCACTTTTCACCCTTAAAGTTTGCAGTCTGAAGGTTTTTCTAAATAAAGATATTTAGTGCACTATAAAAAAAATTGGTCCTTACAAATATCAGCTTGTTTGGCAGTTTCTAGAACTCAGGGCTGATTAAGAGCTTGCTGCTGAAACAATGATTTAGCACGAAGCTGCAGCTGGCGTAACAAGAGAACCATGCCACGTATTTTAACCTTTGCCGGAGGATTTGCCACATCTGTAAGTAGTAACTCACTACAGATTTTTTCCCTGTGTGCTGTCATGGAGGGAAACATATGGCTCAGAACTGCAGTGACCATCGTTTGAAATTTCAGATGGAAACTCTTCATAAGGACAGAGGCTCTGTGCACTCCCTTGTCGAAAAACACATGGAACAAACCAAAAATAATTTTAAAAGCACATGAGTGTTCCTTGGTCTGACAGCTCCCCCCCTCACACAAAGCTTGTCCAGCCCCAGCTTTGCAAATGCACATCCCTTCCTTTCCAGCCTTCACTTGGCAGCATTTTTTGTTGGCAGGATGCTGTTGCCAAGGGAGACAGAAAGGATGTGCAGCTGGCTTTTCTTTCACCTGCACTTAGTGCTGCTGATCCTATTTATGTTACTGCAGAACCTTTGGCTTCTAAGAGATCTACCGTCAATGTCACCGGACCTTTTGAAGAGTTTTGACAATGACACAAATAGCTGTGGCCTCTGATGGAAAGCTTAAAATAGGATCTTGCCAAAGAGAGGATGTAGTTGGTGTCACAGATGCTGACTCAAGCAAGGGTATCCATTTCACAAGCAGCAATAAGAAGGGGAAAGGAGGATTCAAAGCTGTCGTAAAAAGGTTTCTGACAACTCCCCAAAACACTGAGTAACTTCAGATATGTAAAAGTTACATGCTTAGTCTAAGGTGGCCATGACCCTGGCAGGTAATTCATCCCATCCACAGGCTGACTAGTTCCCCAGAGAGGCTCCTCTCTTGCCATTAGCAACAGAGGTCACACAGAGGATGATGAGCTTTAACTAGATGTTCAGCTTTCAGGTGACGAAAATTAGGTGAGAAGAATCCCACCTCGCATCCCTCTATTTAGATGGCATCATCATAAAGCAAACTGATGATTTGTTTAGGACAATAAAGGGATAAATAAAAGCGATGTTTGAAAAGGTGAAATGTATTCTCTGCATTGCAACACTTTCCAGGGGAGGAAATCCCACTGCCTTGGACATTCAGAACCAGCATCTACTGAACACCAAACAACAAGCCTTAGAGAGCAACACTTCATCGGCATGAAGAGTGAACTAGAGCTGGGCCTGGCTAATGGTAATGCATTAGGAAGCATTTCCCATATTAGAGGGTAAGTGGGCAAGCACTAATTCAGCTGAAGCTAGGAGCTGCTGCTGCCTCTCAAAGAAACAGCATGCTACCGATCAGCTGCGCCTGACCCCTGCAAAGCAAGACGTCTGGCGCCTGCTGAACTGGAAAGCAGCAGGTAGCGTGAGGAAATAGAAGCCACTTCTTCATGCACAAGCCTTTTTCCAAAAAATCACAGCTCCTAGACCTGCTGCACTCCTTTCAAAATCCTCCCACTTGTAGCTGGAGGAAACCAAGTCACAGACTTTTGATTCCAGCACCAGACGATATGTCTTTTCCAAACCTAATCTCTTCAGAACTAAGCCTCCAGCTCTAAGTAATTTACACCAATTTACCTATCAATCAAGGCCGCTTATTCTAGACTCAGGATACTCTCTCATTACGGCACAGTCATTTTTAGCTTGTCTTTTCTAAGGAAACATTAATAGGAACAGGGTGTCTATTCCTCTGTCTGTCTTTCCCAGTAACTTCTGATCCATGGCTGATTTCCAATGCTGTAACACTGTGTGACAACTGGCAAGGAGGCAGAGCAGAGCACCCTACTCGTGGATCCCTCTGCTTCAATGGTGCAGACCTTATTTCTCTGCTTGCAAAAGCTGTGCTTAAATTCTCCAGCTGCTGGTACAGAAATGTTGATACTGCAGCCAGAAGGGATGTTATAGTTATGCATAGACTAACTAACTTCTACAAACCCTGAAGGCATTTCAGTCATTTCATCTGTTCACTGAAAGTAATTTGGATGATTTATGACTCATGCCCCCTTTAAACACTTTATTACCTCCAAGTGCCTGGTTATCCTTGTACTCAGTCTCCAATAAGAGCTCGTAATGAGGAGCTTGCACTGATTTCTTATGTGAGCAGGTAACACACAATTAAAAAGTAACTATTATATTTACCTGCAGTAAAGTTTTACTCTAGTTTTTTGACCATTGCCCAGGTGAAGGAAAAAGGGACACTGTACCTTAGAGTGAGTAAATGGGGAAGGGGGACTGTGCTGTTACTCACTGTCTCAGTTTATCACCTGGGCAAGTGAGAACCAAACCAGGTCAGGATCAGGGGAGTCAGGAGGACTGGCTACTGGTTTGGGTGTACAAAGGGTCAGATTTGAATGGGAAGAATTCCCAAGGTGGATTTGGGCTATAAAAGGTAGTGAGAGTTACCACGTCCAGATTTTCTCCTGTGAGCAGACTGAGGATGTAAGGTCACACATAAATCAGACAGAAAGGCTGTAATGTGCTGCTCCCATTATCTGCTGGATTATACAGGGCTAGCAAAGCTTCTGGAGTGGATGGAAGGTTGCTAGGGAAAAAAAAGAGCTGCTGCATTTCATTTCTGTTCATTCTTCCTACCGACTAGAGACAGCTTCCTTCTGGCTTCCAGAACAGAAATTTGTATTGCCTCTTAGCTGTCTTGAGTTGAACCTGGCTTCAGTTAAGGCCCATTTCAGAACAACCTGGAAGTTCATCATGGTGTCAGCTGCTCTTCAAGGAAGCCTGTTGATGGCCCGAGGGGGTCAGCAAGACCCCTCCACAGCCCACAAAAAATGGAGGTGCATGCCTGAAACTCAAGAGTGTCAGGGGTGCATGTTGCATTAGGACATACAAAGATAAAAGGGAAAGATCAAATTCCCTTCTTCAAAATATCAGATGCTCACTGCAGAGATGAAAAAAGGTTTTTTTGCTCCATTAGGTGAATTGCAAGATTGCACAGGTATTGAGATGGATTTTTTGCCATCCTTTGAAGCAGGGTATTGGTCTGGAAGGAACGATGGTCGTTGTTATAAGTAAGGTCACAGCAGTAGCTGGAAATACTTTCTGTTAATGAGAGCAAGACTCTGCTGCTTATATTTTACTTGGTGTTATTGCTCATGAATTAGATTCAAGAGGTGGAGATATGCAATATCATACACAAAGAACATAAGGGTGAGATGACATGGTGATACAGCATACTTGATTAGTCAGGGGATCAGTAATTCAAGTGGAAATACAGATAAAGTTAGGAAGAGGATCTCACCTTATAAAAATATGCTCTACCAACTCTGCAGTTCATTCACTTCTGCAATTCTTATCTCCTATTCAGCACGACTGCAGTTACACAGCAAAGTAAAATGTTTCACCTTTCTGCGTGGATGGTCTCTTTTTGCATACACGTTTGCTTTTTTTAAAAAAAATCCATTACCAATAAGTATGTGCTACTTCAGAATGCTATTTTGAACATGTCTTGGTCTTGTCTTTGCATAGCAACACATCGCATATCCAAAACATCATTTATATTCAATGGTTTATCTGTTCATAGTGGACTCAGGTCATTAGTTTCATCCTGCGTTAAACATGACAGGGCGGCACTGTCCTATGCGCTTTTTTGCACCATCAACATAGTATCACTGTTTGGAATAATAGTAATAATAATGAGCATAACCCCTACCACAGCACTATTTGCTGAGTACTTTACAAGTAAGATATTCTATTTGTGTTTCCTTTCTGGTTAAACCTGCCTCTCTTTACATTCAGGAGAAAACCTACTTCACCCATTCCTAAAATGTCATCACCTCCACACTTAGTTTTATTTTGGAAGGAAATTGGACTGACAACCCTAACAACTTCTGATTATTCACAGAACAGTCCTTGTGAGATTAAATGTACCAGCTTTTCCATGTTGGCCTGTCAGCACACAGCCCTTCAGGGATCTTCTCTTGATGTGAAAGTTAGCTCAGCCTCAATGTTCAGTCATCCTTGACTTCTGTTTCGCTAATACCAGTTATGTTGTTGGTGATATGACGTGGACATCTTATCTCTCCTTCCCCCTCCAGCAACTACACTGGGAGCCTCATTTTATTTCAGTCAGGTTATTACATAGTTCCCAAAGCGCGGTACTTACTCTTCAGCTACTGCTGATGGGGGCTGGAGTCAGCAGGCAAACCAGAGAGCGGCTGTTCTCCCTCCTCTCCCCCGCACCATCTCCCCTCCCAGAGCACAGCGGCTGCGCAGTGCTGCACAGCAGCCCTCCATGTTCTCAGACACCCCTGCCTTCACAGTCAGCATGCAGCGTGGGTGTCCTGTGCTGAGAAACCGTCGCAGGAGCAAAGTCCTGATGTGCTTGTCCTAATGCTGTGCTGTGTGATGTGTCTCTAGGCCCGTGATCCAACTGCTCTGCTCTTGAAGGCTATTGATTTTGATATTTACTTGGCAGAAATGACAGTCAAGTAACGGGAACATTGGATTTTCGGTAGTTCCAGTGCCCACCTCAGTGGTAGCACCTGGCTCCACTGCACTGGCCTTAATGTGTGTGACTGCCCGGGTCCCAGGGAGAGCTTGAGACTTCCTGACGCATCGGCAACAAACTTCAAACACAGCTGTGGGCTGTTTCCTCAGAAATGATGCAAGCACAAATGTACCCAGTGGTGCATTTGGAAAGACAAACTCATCTCTGAAATAGCTAATAACATGTTTTTACTGCTTACACTGCTCTGATCCAGCCTTTCCTTGGTCTGGGCTTAATTTATGAGTATACAAAACATAACCTTGAAGCTAGGGCGCAGCAGAGCTAGTAACAGATGAAGCACTTTCTGTTCAAGCACTCTGAATGAACTACAACTAAACATCACTCTGGGTCCTCAACAGACAAATGCTGGAAGAGCTGTGTGGCACTCAGATGGTACAGTCCCATGAAATGCAGTGATAATACTGACATAAGTGTCTTGTTGTCACACTTTTGCTTTATTACATTTTCCCTTTCCTCTCTTTCTCTTTTTAAGCATTTTCTCAGCTGTCATTGTACCTGAGCAGTGAAATTATTCCCACAGTAAAGTGCAATATTGGAAAGCAATTCTGTTTGGAGACAGAGCACTAAGTGTGGCGTATCAGCATTCAAGCTGCAGGAGAACATTAGCCTTTGCATTAACATTAACTACCATGACTGAGAGAATATATTAGCAACAGCCTTAGTAAAGGTCAGGACACTGAGAGGAAGGAATATCAAGAAGCATTATATGAGGGACATAATTTTAAGATAAAGTGCTGAGTGTCAGCCACTTTCAATACGAGTTGAAAGAACTGGATGGAAATAAATAATGGAAGGCTTGCTTGAGGGACCAATTCCAGGACCACTGATGGCAGTGTCATGAAAAGTCCACTGGGACATATGGTGGCTTCTGCTGCACCAACGTAAATCCAGGACAACGCCTCTGCTATTAGTAAGATTATTCAGCATACAAATGACGCTGAGAGGAGAACATCAGAAACACTAAAGGAACCAGTGGAAGCAAATCATGGTTAGGAGCTCAAGAACAATCACCAAATGAGAAGTAAGGAATAATCTGAAGATTAATGGCAATTAAGAACTGGAAGGAGCAAAGGAGCAGAGAGGCTCATCTTTTGTGCACTTCAAATCTGGGTGCTGGGTGGGCCACCTGAAGCCATCATAACAGCCCAGCACAACCGCTGCTCGGGTGTTAAATTCCCCCCTTTACCTGGTTTGTTGGAAATCAGTGCTTCAGTCAAACAGGAGATTTAAATAAAACCCAAGAACTTGCACACCAAAGATGTGAAAAACAGCTGCTTGGCCCAAGATTATTCACAAACAGTAACTCGTATATAGTAGCTAAAAACAAGTTATCTGACATGAACCAAGGTCAGTGGCTGAAGTGCCTAAGATACCAAGACATCAACCTAAGGTTGTGTTTTGATGCAGTCAGAATCTGACTTCTTGCTTTGGGCACTGCCTCAGCAAGGCACCGGAGCAAGAGCCGCTTCCACCTGACATCGGTGGCATCACCCACATGCCAGAAGCATCACACATGATCAGCACTTCACTGAACCGAGACCAGGGTGGGAGCAGGCAGATAAAGCAGAGTGAGCAGAGTACCTCTGCTGTTACAGGCCTAAACCACGGAAGATATCTGAGGGGATGTACAGCATGCAGCTCTTTATGCAGATACATTAGTCTCTCATTCCACCGTGCTTATTTAGCGTACACTTATCCAGAAGTGTGCCTGCTGGGAGCTGCTCCTGCATGCTCATTCATTGTCAATTACATTGCCAGAAACACAGCAGCACCTACAGCAACACTTCTATTGCATTACAACAATTTCCTTAAGATGACCTTGGGTCCAAGATATTTATCAGGGAAGAAATAAAACAAAAAGAGGAAAAAATGACACAGGAACAGTTTGTAACAATTTGTTTGGGAAGGTGGTGTGATTTGAGCTTGCAAATTACAGGCAAACACTTTGTACTTGCTAAGGCAATATAAAGCATCTCTTACTCAGAGGTCCGTGTCAACTTCTGGCTCTGTCTAAATTAATGCTTCCAATTAGTCCTGTTTTACTGCGCATCCATCACAGGAGATTCCCTGTTAGGGCTTTGAACAATACAAATCCATATACTGGTAATTATGAAAAAATACATTTAGCAAGATACAAATGTTTCATATTTATCAGCAGTGCCTTGGGTGCTTTACAGGCTTTTTTCTGACACATTTTAAATTTCTACAGTCAGATTCATCTTTGGGCTTGGTAACTAACTAAAGTCAAAGGCACTTCACACGGGGCTCAGGCTTGGCTACTTTTTTTTTCAGCACATCTCTTGAAAAATCATCTAGCTACCATTCATGCGTCCAAGGCACTAACTGATCTTCCAAGCTACGTGGCACAAACCATGTCAGGGGAAAAAAACCCCCAGACTTATTCCTTGAAATTACATCACATAACTTATCCAGTGCTGTTTCCAAACTTTCTCTCTTTTTATATGTAAAATCTTTGGCAAATGTTACAAATGTATGTGGAATAGCTTAGAAAGGACTGAAAAGATGGCAAAAAGGAAGAATGTACTTAAGGCATCGACCAAAATTATGGTTCCCTAATAAGCCTGTGGTTTTAAGAGACACATAACTGTCACAATAATTATTTAACTGGGCTAAAACTTTTCAGGTTTGGAGTAAGTCCAGGTGTGATATTTCCAGAAGACAGGAGGAGAAAGAGCAATGTAAGCCCTGAACTGAAGCAGGGAAAGTACTCATCTTCTGCTCGCTCACTCGGGTCTTGGGAGCAGCTGGACACAAACACCCTGGCACCACTGGAGCAGCTGCTCTTGGCAGAGCATGATTAAAAAGCTAATATGATGACAACGATTTTTACGAGCTATTTTAAAAATTATCCTTGAAAACAAAAGAAATATTTATTTTTTAAAATGAAACATTATGTGGAATTGTTGGAAAGTAGAACTGCTGACACCAAGCTTTAATCTAAGCAGCAGATTTTCACTGGTTCTTTATTGCCCAGTCACCTACAGAGTGGCTCTGGAGGCACTGGGAGAGCACCACCTCCCTCAGCAAGACCCTTCTGATATAAGAGGACTGTTATCCTATCTTAACGGCTCTATCTTGCTGCCTACCATAGACCTTGGTGCGAGTGTGGGATGGGGACAAGAGAGAAAGGGTGCAGCTGGAAAGCTCTGCCTCTTGGTTTCTGGAACAGCAGCAAGAGAGACATGCCCAACGGCAGGCTGAGTCACTTCGCAGAGAGATGCTCTGCTTCACTGCTGCCTGAAAGGGAAACATTTTAAATCTTGTTCCCTTTGTGGCTCCAGAAAAACAGACTAGTGAGAAAGAGAGGGCATCACAAGCTCTGGGGCCAGGCATCAGATGCACATGGCACCAGGGTTTTCCTGTTTGCTGTCATGCAGCCCATATGGGGGCCTGCGAGAAAAATCATGTAGAAATCTTAGCAGGGAGGAAACCAGCAGGTTGCTGTAAAAACTGTTCTTTAAAATCCTTTAAGTTTTAGTAAAGATTCAGATTTTTTCCTACAACAGGCTAAAACTTGTCCTGTGTGATTACACAGAGGCTTCTCAACTTTAGAGGGTGTTCACTTTTCCATGAAAGAGGGAGGTGAAGAGTCAGTGAGTCACAGCTCTCCAGACACACAGATGGATGGATGGATGGATGGATGGATGGGTGGGTGGGTGGATGGATGGATGGATGGATGGATGGATGGAAGAAACAGGTTCGTTCAGCTTTTTGCTGCAGCAGGACTTGTGGGGTGAGCAGGCCCCACCTAGCCCCTTGTTTGCAATTCCTGGCCCAAGCAGCACATATGCTTGACCTTCTTGTAGGCACTTTAGAGCAATGAACCAGACCCTCAGCTCATGTGAGCTGTCTGGCCCTACTGAAACCGAAAAAGCAGTGCCAACTTGGAGCCATCCCTGGGGCTGGCTCAGTACCTGGAAAGCTGCAAAGCCAAGCACACTCCATCGTTTCATGACATTTTTACAACACGCTTCAAGCCAGCAGTGCAGAGCAACCCCTGCAAAGCTCCAGCCTCATCACGGAGGGACAGTTCATTAACAGGATCCTGTCAGTGTCTGCTTCTCCCTACACCTCCCTCCCGAGACAGTGCTGCTGAGCTACTAGCCTTAAACAAACACGCTTATTGCAAGGGGGAGGAGGACAGGCAGGACCAAAGGGGAAGGGAGAAACAGAGTAATATTTTTAGATGGTAGGAAAAAATAACCAATTGTCATCTCTGTTTAAAAAAAATGAATCACCCATTCATTCATTCACAGGCATGAATACGATCAAACTCACTCTCCACAGAATAAGAGTTGCTGATGGCAGTTATGCAAATCCCTTCCTAGCAGACGCCTGGCGGTGTACATTTACATGTCTTTCTGTGATGTGTGTATGATTATGCTGAAGAGTCTTGTCCAAAGATGAAATCTCTGGACTGACAAGCTGTCCCTTCTGTGTACCCACGGGCACAGGCATGCTACAGCAGCAGTTGTGGGGGAAAAAGGCTGGGCATATCAGTGCTATTTCTAATTAACATATACATATATATTTCACGATTGGTTTTTGTTCATCTTTTTATCAATAAACAGATTTTTAAAAAATGTAATCCTTTATAGTTTAGGTCTAGGCTCCTCTTCCAGTAAACACATCAAGGTCTTTCATTTGTGGGAAGTTGGAAAAATCTGCTGACACACGCTGCCCAAGTTAGACAGTCCCATGGATTGGATCAGATAGAGCATGCTGAGGTGGTCTGATACATCCACACAGCATGGTCTCCGTTGAGACAGGGGATATAAATCCAGACTCGTGAGGGTCCTTGTTAGTCTCTGGTACAGACCCTGGGCATAATCGTCTCATGTGGAGGCATCATCTCGACACACGACAAAATGGCCTACCATGTATGCACGGCATACAGCTTATGAAGATAAAATCCATTTAAAAGGATGCCTGCTCATGCAAAGTGAAGAGACAATCGCATTTGCTTAACTCTGTCTGTCACGATGACTGAAGCTCAGCTCAGGCGTAAGGACTGAGTGCTCTGACTCTAATTCACAAGAGGTAAAATCATCTTGAACTGCATGGACGAGAGCCCTGGTCGACACATTGACCTCAGCTAGACCTGGAGGGCCTTACTGAGGCACATGGCTGTTGGACCAAGCAGAGAATTGGACTGAGAGATGTCAGGGGATGGCTGGGCCATTTGGGGAGGCTTCTTGTGGTGGTTTAGGAGTAGGAAGACTGGATTTCATAACCGCTGTTCATCTGCAGGTTGCCTCAGGACATAACAATCTGACAATGGGCAGGGGCTGGAAAAATACACTTTCTGTAAAAATGCTATGGGTTTAAGGGGTTTTAACATGTCTGTTCCCTTTAACCATTTACAGCTTACAGCGATTTTTCGTCGGTCAAGCATCTTATTTGAAGATGAAGGGGCAGCTTTGGTGGAATTTATGTAGAATTTCAAGCAAGGGCTCAGCTTGGCAGAAACAACAAAATTCACCCAACAGAAAACCCAAGTCAAAGGCTGGTTCAAACCCACTCAATGGATTTATGTAACGGATCCCACAACACTTGGATGAGATGTAATCTATACGTGCGTTCTGGGTTTCTGAAAAATGAAAGTTTGTCTCTCTCTACTGTCAACAGCATGTCAAGTCAAAACCCAAAACCGACACTTAAATGGCAGCATTAACTCTTTAACTACCTCTCCCTGGAATGGGGAAGATACTAGAGAGAACCCTGCGGATAGCACGCTTAAAGCATTATTGTAAGGAAGGAAAGGAAGAAGGAAGGACAAACGAGATGCCCTAAGACAGGGAGAAAAATAGAAGAAGGAAAAGGGGAACAGAGAAAAATAGGAATGGAAAATGGCATAGTATGCATATTTTCTCACTGAGCGATACTGGATACAAGAAATATGTCCCGAATAAATAATGTTATCTGCAAAGGTTAATTGCCATACACGGCCAAATGCTATTTCTGATCATTGCAGAAACCTCCCATTGACATGGCTAAGATATTTACTCCATGTTGAATGCACATTATTTACACTTCAGCCCATGGACTGGCATCAGAGCTGGAACTGGGTCTTTTGTGCAGAATAAATCTGACATTCCTCCTTCTGACCTCTGTTTAACATTCTAGGAAAAACAAATTTCTTCATAAATATGTACAAAATGTGCCAAGATGAGTTCTGCCCTCGGAGTGGCATTTCAGTGGGGCTGCGCTGCTGTATTTCAAAGCACAATTTGGCCTTCGACTCTAATTGCTCCCAACTCTAGAAATATTGAATTGATTTTCTTCAGACACGAACTGTTTTCTCCTTCATCACCAAGGCCTATAAAACAAGCTGAGTTCAAATTTCCTAGCGTCAGCTGTTCTTGAGTTATGAGGGCAGAGAAGCTGCAACCGGAACAAATAGGAGTAGCTGGTTTCTCTTCACGCCCACGTATCATAAAAACAGCCAGGCTGATTTTGCTAGGAGTTCTCGAAATATTCACCTTTTGGCTGAGGCCAAGCCTGAAAAGTACACTGCCACCTCCTGAGGAACATTCTTAAGAAAATTAGGAACAAGTGGAAAATGAGAGTAAGCCTGGAAACAGAAACTGATCTGAAGCCGTAACAGTGGTTTGTTTCCACAGCGGTAATTAGCAGTTCCCACACACCTCCATCATAAATTAGCTTTATAAGAGCCCACATGTTCCTGAGTGGGACTGTGGCTTTCTTCTTTCCTAGAAGAGACATTTTTGCTCTTAGCATCAGATAATCATAGGCTGTTTAGGGTAATTTTAATCTATTTCTTATGTCTGGCAGGCAGGAACCCTGCCACGATGACTATGGGGAACGTCTGCAAGACTTCACCCTTGCTCACCGCCTGCTTTGGCATCCCCATCTTTCCAGTTCAGCCTTGCAGCCCAGACCGCAGCCAGAACCACACAAGCAGGACTCCATGCTGCTGCTCGCAAAGCCTGCTCCGGGGTTATATCAGTCATCATCCGATATATTTACAGCTTTCACATGGAGACCTGTTGATTGCATGAGGGGCCCTCACTGCACTGGGCATTGCAGGGATATTGCAGTCTTCCATCCATTCTCCAACGAACACTTGCACCCATGCTTGTCTTCTGCACCTTTGGTAAGAGCAAAGTAGATTTTTAAAAGTCTGAGCCACTGGAAGCAAAAGCCCCAACTCCAAATGCTCATAATGGAGGGCTCAAGGAGGAATTTGACTTTGGTCAAATTAAAAACCAACTTGCTTTGTTGCATATAATACACAGACTGACAAGAGAAGCTGGTTTAGTTCCAGTTGTCCCTTTTTTGCTAAAAATTATTTGCACTTGAAAACCTTCTGACTAGCCTAGCTGTATGCACATCCTTAGCCAAAGGCAGTGGTTATGAAACACAACGTAACTACCCTGTTTCACGTGCCATTCCCTGGGACAGGAAATCTCTAGTGCAGCATGCCGCCACCAGGACATCACGTGGGACCACCATGAGCAAACAGGTTATTACTCAGTTGTCATGTTGTCAAAAGCTGCAACTACTCAGTGCTCTAGTGAGCCATGAATGACTTGTTTTGCTCCTGATCAAGCTCTTCTGGCAAATATAGAAATACGGAGACAGAAATGCCCGTACCTAGATCACCAGAAAGAGGGGATGCCGAGATGCTGAAACACAGGGGTTTTTTTGGTGATCAAGGGCAAGCAATGTGGGCAGAAGACAGCAGCTTCTCAAGGACCCAGCTGTCTGCTCTGTCATTTTTGCTTCGTGCTTCTAAGATAAAAAGCTTGCATAGTCCTCCTGTGCCATAAGGATTCCCCATCAGGTTCAGTCTCGCCCTGATGCTCTGATGATGATCAGGACATAACAAGACGCAAGGGGGAGTGGGATCTGCCTTTCCACGAGGCACCGGCGATGCACTGAAGTCACAGGGGTTACAGAAGCAGAGCCAAGAGCAGATTCAGAGCCATTATCTTTTGGCTGTTTTGAGAAATTAACTGTAATAGTGAAGCTGTTCCCCTTTACAAACGGGTTACAGGGTATGCATATTTAGGGGCTTTGCTCCCCAAGGTGCATGCATGCAACTCACATTTAGCTACTGTGGCTGACATGGGAACGTTGAGAGGTGGAGAGACAAATTAAGAGGATGTTTACCACTCGGACTTTCAGTGAACATACAGCATTCTTATTTAAAAATAACAGAATAATGGTATTTCTAAAGCATCTTCAACTCAGCATTCAGAAACACAGGGTAATTTGATTAGAAAAACATTACAAATCCTGAAAATAAACGATGTTGCCCAGTGACTTAGAGGACAGGGGACGAGGAAGATCTTTTCTTTTTTTTTAAATGAAAAATAAAAGAAGAGGTTTTAAGGTAGGAAAGAAGATCAGATAGATTTCAGGGAGGAGCAGAAGAGACAGGCAGTCATCAGGGCTGTGTGATATATCCCAATAGAGAACAGCAGGATTTAGTTGTACTTCATATGAAATGAGTTGCATTTAGCGGGCAGGTGACCCTTTCCAATGCGCAGGTGTTTTAGTGTAGGCTAAACTCCCTGGAATCTGCATATGGAGTAGTATGTCCTGGCCTGGACTCAGCAGTTCTGGAATGTGCTTTTGCTGTCTATAGAGCAAAAATAAGAACACAGGAATGATGTCTGCAGTGTAAGGAGTACTGATGCATTGCTCGGGGTTAATTTGTTTTATGGATTCACTTGCTGAACAGGTAGCTCATGAGCCTAAACACCAAACCTCAAGCATGCCCTGTTCCATTGATAAGCGGCTGTGAAGAGCTAGGCTTGGACATCTGATGGACGTTTCTGTTTTTCTTAAAAGGAACCTCAGAGGATGCCTGCAAAGGAATATCAGGACACACTAAGAAAGCCACCCAGTCCTTGACAGCAGACATGCTGCCCAGCCTGCCCCTGCCGTTCCATGAGTTGCCAAAGGACCTTTCCTGTGAAGCTGCAGAAGTGCTGTCTGCAACTCCTGGGAGGGGACATACAGGGTCTGTTGTGTCCCCACGGTTTTCTGGCCTCCTCCTGCCCAAAGCGGGGTAGGACACAGCTGATCCAGCCAGCTTATGCCCCATTCTGACCCTGCAACGAATGGGTCAGGGGCTTAAATAAAGGCACATATTACGGGATGCTGCAACCATCTGGCTTTTTAAGGATAAAGTAACATATCTGTCTGTCTGTCTATTTACCTACCCACCTACCTACTAGGTATACTGTTTTACATCTATCTATCTAGATACAGAAATGAACATAACCAGTATAATATATATATACCAGTATAAGTTACTATGTTGTTACAATAGTTCCAAAAATTTGCTGCCAAATTTCACTGTTGCTTTGCACAGCCAGATATCCTCCAGTTGATTCAATATATTTTGATTAAAATATTTGGTGGAGAAGTACACAGCCAGCATCTTTCTGCAGCTGCCCTCACACACAGGCACGACAGCAGCCAACAACATGAGGGCACAGCAGCATGGAAAACCAACCTCCCTTGGGTTTCTGTTCTATTTGTGTTGTGCTAAAGGGTAGGAGCTCCAGCTGACTAGCTTGCTACTCAGTGATAGCTGGGATGGAAATTAAATAGATGGAGCATTTGCCTGCATGTACAGAGGGGGGCAAATAAGAAGGGAGGGGGAAACAGCTGATACATAGCAGTCACTGTAGAGCCATAAATATTAGCATTAATTTTGCTCATCACAACTGCACGTTCATTATAGCTTTCCATGTACCAAATCCCTAAGTCTATATGTGCTGACCCAGTGGCTTGCCATAGCAAGCAGCAAATAGTGAATGATGTATTGCCTTTCTCATAATGGATTGGTTATTTCAACCATACTTGCCTTGATGTGATGAAATAAATGACAGCAATTTTGCTAATACATGCGTTTTCTGCTCTCCCCTTCCTTTCAAATAGGGCAGAAAGGTGTCCTTTAACATTTAAAGCCATGCAAGAACACAGTATGTATGATGGTAAATTACTATAATGTAGTATGTCATAAACTGTAAGTACTGTCTGGTTTGAAAGGAAGCTGATGTGAAGTATAAAGAAGGTATTTTACACACGATAGAAGTAATAAATCTAGAGTTTGCTGGAGGATTTAGATCCAACTGGAAATAAATCCATCACAAATATTTTTAAAGTATTGTATAGCTACATTAAGAAAGCACTCTGCCACTGAGCTGAAAGTGCTTCTGGTTCAGCTGGTGATATTACAACTTTGCCAGTCAAATACTGATCACATCAATCAGTTTTCTATCTCAGACTGATGATGGGAAATGTATGGCACGAGCAATGTATTGCATGACCAGTGTTACTATATTTTCCATTAAAATACAACATCCAATTCAATAGCAAAGAATTGCTGGTTAACGTCGCCCATTCGATGAAGCAGAAATTAGATAGGGTGAGCGCATCGTGGCCCTCTTCCTTCCCTGTCCTCTGCTTGCCTTGTTCATGAGGCCAAGCTGTAACCAAGAAATCGGAAAACGCAGCCAGGAGCAAGTTTCCATGAGCCTAAATCCAGTATGGGTGTGTAGCAACCAAGAGCCATTGCCCTAGTGAGCTCAGAGCAACACGCTGGAATTCAGCCTGCCCAGACCCAGGAGAAGCCGGTGTGGCTGGAGACTCCTGCAGAGCGGTCCCTCCATGCCAGCAGGAAACACAGAGGGAATGGACCTTGGTAACACCTCCATGGTAAGGTTATCTCGGGGAAGGAAACAGCCAGGCAGGAGGAAAGCAGAGGTCACTTCAGGGCTGGGAATACTGGCAAATTCTTACGATGACACAGACACCCCAGTGTTCAAAAAGATTCATGTTTGTTCAAGGCAAGCTGAAGAGATTCAGGGTCTGATCTCACGCTATCACCATCAGTGGAAGGATTTCCACCAATCTAAAGTGGCTTTAGATAAAGCCCTTGGTTTGGCTCTCATATTGTACAAGCACCTGGGCCCTACTCCGTCCTTGTAGAATAGCAGTGGCCCCACACTGCTATAATCCTTGGCAAGAGGATGAAACTGTGCTGGGAACTTGAATAACTACCGTGGCATTAGGACCGCTCTGCCCTTCAGTAGGGCTGGATGCTAAGCCAGCTGTTAACTGCTGCCTGCAGCCAGCTGCGCTTTCTCCAGCTGCTGCGGCTCGCATCTTCCCTGTGAGCAGAGGCACCGCCTCTTGGTGATATGGCAGTTCGCCCTTCTTTTTGCTGGCTTGGAAATGGAAGTCCCTGCCACACCAAGGCTTCTTGATCCTCATCGGGTTATTAAATTTCCAGTACTCCCATTGCTTATTGGGGTTCTCAGTCCTCAAAGTTTTATCAGACCCAACAGACTAGATCCTGCAGTGGAGGTAATCACTCGTGATATTTATCATCAGTAGCATTTACTGTTTTTCACCACAAATTCCTTCCCCCCCCCCCCC
>Ga0065711_1001941_pt1 | contig 40031 bp, 22 predicted proteins | sample Hoacrofraction12_FD_59098 | JGI IMG/M metagenome (GOLD analysis project Ga0065711, IMG submission 59098) | Hoatzin crop microbial communities from Cojedes, Venezuela - Epithelial fraction 12 v2 (version 2) | ecosystem: Host-associated > Birds > Digestive system > Esophagus > Crop | place... | reverse complement strand
TCATCAGCAAACTTGCTGAGGGTACATTCTAACTCTTCATCCAGGTCGTTGATGAAGAAGTTAAACAAGACTGGGCCCAGTACTGACCCCTGGGGGACACCACTTGTTACCAGCCTCCAACTATACTCAGCGCCGCTGATGACAACCCTCTGAGTTCTGCCATTCAGTCAGTTCTCTATCCACTTCACCGACCACTCATCCAGCCCACACTTCCTCAGCTTCCCTAGGAGGATATCATGGGAAACTGAGTCGAAAGCCTTGCTGAAGTCTAGGTAGAAAACTTCCACGGCTCTGCCTTTGTCTACCCAGCCAGTCATGTCATCGTATATATTTTATAAGGTAAAAGGTTAGCTCAGCTAAGATGTAACCTGTCTAATCTACGGATTTGGATTTAGTGAAATGTGAAAGACGCAGCTGCAAATAAGAAGAAAAAATTGGATTAATTTTTTGACAGTTTAATGCAAGTACATTTAGTGATAGGAAAATATGGTGTGCAAAACACCATGCAGTTAAAACATTCAATAAACTGGGAGAAAATATTATGCCTAAAAGTTCACTTTTGAAAATTTTCTTTAGAGATGAGAATAATGGAGACTCTCAATGGCTGGGAATAACTTTTGCTAACAGGTATTTTGTGCAGGTATCTTATTTATTTATGAATAATCTATGTCTTGTGGCAATATTGCTAAACTACAACCAAACAAACCAAACCAACCAAACAAAATTCTTACTCAGCACTTATTCCAGTCTTTGGAAACAGCCTGGTTGTATCTTATGAAGCTGAGTACTATTAAATTAATTTTAGTTGGGTACATAAATCATTTGCTAAATACAGCTTACATAATTTTCTTTTCTTGTCATGGAGAAACTGAGTGTCCTATAATACCACTGAACTGTTCTGTGCCTCATAGCAGAAAATTATTTGTTTAGCAACAGTATACTTATTTCTACTTTAACTATTCAACCATGAAGTGACTCACAAAATTGCTTTAATTTAGCAGTCCTCCTGTGTGACATGGAAATCACAGTGGACAGACAAAGGGTGTAAGGTTAATCCACTTTTATCTGTGAATGGGGATTCTTCCCTTATCCTGAGTAATACTGTTAAAAAGAAAAAGCACACACTTTCAACAGCTGCATTTATATACTCCAGTTGTAATATGTGAATCAAATAATTTGTAACTGAAATAACTTGCTTTAAATTCCATGAAAGTATCTTGACAAAGGCCGCCTCTGATTAATAATAGATTCATTTGTTTTCTACAACTATGTTTAAGAAAATAAGCAAAATAGTCCCCAACACCTAATAAATCCCCACCATTCTATCATTTTTCTGTGGGGGGAGGATCTCCAGGGTATTGTTTCTGACTATTCTCAGTTACGCCAGCCACAGAACTTCAATAAATAACTTATATATCATGAAAAAATTCAAATTGTATGGAGAACTTCCTTTATTTTTATTTTGCTTTGTTTTTTAAAAAATAGCTCTAAACAAGTCATATAATTTGTTTTTATTTTCGTCTTTTAATTTAATTGAAAAACAAACACCATAAACTCTTTATCAAATACTTTCCTTCTTGTTCTTACTATGGGAACATATAACTTTCATAGATGCCATGGCTTTTATTTTTAATAATATATCTATGTTTGGGGATTTTTGTAAAGAGAAGGCAACACCCTGTTTAACCAGAAACTCTCATCTGCGTACCAAGAACATTCAGCAATAATAATCTTAAAACAGAATTTTATGGTATCTAGGTGGCAATGGTGCTTCGGGAAGTATGTGGAACACTGTCTATAAAGAAAGATCAAACTGTAGTTCTCTCACTTTCTCTGTAACACTCAATACAAGCAACCTGACAAATATAACTTATTTAAAGTTCCCTCAAACACCCTTTCAGAAAACCAAAAGAGAGTGTGAAAAAAAAAGAGAGTAAATAAAGTGGGATGAGAAGTATTGCCCAAATATATAATCCATTAAGCAATTTGAAACTAGACTTTCAGCAGCAATTCTGTGGCCCTCCCTTTATTCACTTTGCTTACTCCTCAACTCGCAATACACACCTTCAGCCCATGGATACACCTGTGCTCAGTGTGTAAAACATTTTGCTGACTCCCCAAGCCTTGTGAGGCCTGTGAAAAAACAAAGGCAGAGGGAGGCTTGGTTTCTTGTCACTTTCCTGTTTTTTCTGGCTTCTTTTTTTTCCAAGATTTTTTTCCCCCCTTTCTTCTCCACTGTATTTTCTTTTTGCAGTTCCAGCTTCTGGATTCTTTTCCTCACTGTTCTAGTCCTTTTCCTCCTGCAGTGTCTTAGTCTTCTGTTATATCTAGTTTTTAATGCCCCACTCTTTAAAGATATCCAGGTTTGGGTTAAAACAGAATCGATTCTTTTTTAGTGAATCTTCTTTACAGCTAAGTTCTTCTAAGTAATTGCATTTTTCTGAAGTTGGCTGTAGATTTCACAGACAGTGTCCGCTCCAAAGCTGGTAATACCTAATGTTTATAGTTATACTGAGCTAAAAATAGAAAGGGAATGCAGAAAAAAAGTCCCTGTTTATAATTATCACTATAACAGCCAAGGTCACCGACAGATCTCTTAGGTCCTGCAAGTGAGGAGTTGTAAAGGGGTCGCACTTGCAGGGAGGGTCGGAGAGAAAAGGTGACCCAATATTGATCAAGGAGGTATTCCATGCCATGCACGTCATACTGAGTTTAAAGCTGGGGGATCACGAGGGTCTCGCTCTCTTTATCCATGGCCAGCTTCTGAAGAGGAGCCTGCTCCTTGTCCTGCCTGTGATGTTGATCAAGATTCCGATGCGTGCATTCCCGAGTCCAGTTCCCATCTACTGCAGAGTCCAGTCTGGGACTTCCTGGTGCTGCCTGGCAGCTGCTGGCGGGACACCAGCGCCCGGCACCCAGCTCAGGGAAACTCAGTATCAATTTTGTGTATTTTACATTATTTCTCCTATTATTATTAATATTAGTATTATTAGTAAAGTTGGTTTTATATTAAATGTGTGTCGGTCCCTTTTCCTCCTTTTTCCCTTCTTGTGGTGGGAGGGCGGGGGTTAACAGAGTGCACCTGCCGCTCCGTGTATTACCACCCCTGCTCTAAACTGGAACAAAAGATCCCTGCCTGTCTGACCTGTGACATTATTAGCTCCTCTGGATCCAGGCAGGCATTTTGCTGTTGTGGTTTCCTTTTAAAAGAAAAGAAGGAGGATGTTCTTGACTGGGAGAGCAAAACCTGTTTTCAAGGCAAGTCCCTACTAAACTGGTCCTATAACAGATAATCTTCTTATAATCCTTTCCTAATTCTTTGTTAAGTAGTGTGCATAAGAAAAATAATTTTGACAGTGATATGAGATAAATTAGGTATTAACATTTAAGAGAAGGATCCTGGAATCACTGTGATTAGTTCTTTCAAACAGTGAGCTCAGTCTGTGGGAACAGTAAAAAAGGTAAATAGAATATTAGGAACTGTTTGGAAGAGACCAAACAAAACAGGGAAATGTTATTATGACAGTCTTTAAAAATTTTGCCAATCCCATCTCAAAACTGGATATAATAAAACAAGTGAAGATAGAAAACAACACAAATAATTAGAGGTATGATGTTGCTTTTTTGTAAAGAGAAACTGTACACAAGAACACGAAAGGAGGTATAATAAAATGTTTAAAATTATGAATAACAAACAAAATATGTAACAATATTACTATTGGGTTTTTTAAGGATGCCTTAATAGAAGGTAGCAAGTTCAACCTTAAAAATATTAAAAAGAAAAATTTTAGTACTCACAGGCACACCTGTCGCTTAGGCTCTTTTCCTAAACAACTGTTAGAGGTCACTAGTAGAGATGGGATTCTTGTCTAACTTAGTATGTCAGCTATTAAAGTCCTTATATCTTTTCCACATGTGATTTTCAAATGGGGAGCTTCTAAAAAGAAATTTGGTAAAACTAAGCATTTCCCATCTTGGTGCATTTGTTCCTAGTAATCTTTGTCAGAAGTGGTACTGGATTTTCAGCTTAATTTCCAGCTCAGGGAGTACTTCTATTCTGAAGGAAACAAATCATCATAATTGATTATATTTCTTATAGTCAGTGATCGAAAAATCATACATACAGCTAGTAATAACAGTGAGGCAGCAAACTTCAATTATTTTTTTTTAAAGATATCTTACGAATGAATGCTCTTTATATGTATATTCTGCTAAGTGGTAGTCCAGTAGGGATAAACTCTTTTCTTAACAGTGATGCCTTCCAATACAGTGATTTTATGTCATTTATAGCATTAAACATATAACTCATGTTTCGTATATAAACAGGGAACTAGAAGGAATATACCATGCTGTGGTAACATAGCATTTTTACTTCCTTGAAGGTCTACTAGATGTATTGCAAGGTGCCTTTGCAAACCGTATTTCCTTCTCCTCATGGCTTCTGTAAGATGATCTTGCAAACCATTCTACTTTCAATCCACGGTTATTTGGCTGGTACAGGATTACAGCTTGTGTATTTGTACACTGGGGTTTGCCTAAGGATGCATTTCATATTTGGTTTAAAGAGTTGCATTGCGGAAGCTTCTGGACAGTTTTTGGTGAACTAGTCATCTGCTGACTGTTCGGATTCATTACAGCATCAGGTGCCAGGTGAAACTTGGGAGATTTAGTAGGGTTAATAACCATTGCAAAGATGATTTCCATATTCTTTTCCAATGGTCTACTGTCACTGGGGACTGAGATACATATTCTCAATTTAGCTGGAATCTATTACATCTCTGTTGTTATGAAAAAGCCAGTAATAGCATTCACCTTTGGAGAAGGTATGTTCCTTTTGGGAACATGCAACATAGGAATTCCTGCAGTTTCTGAAAGAGTCCTGGTAAAAGCTCCAAGATACATTGTTGCTAAAGCTAAAGGAGAATGCAGTTAGAGGCTGAAATTCCTATAAACCAATGTATTACATGGGATGATCCAATAAACTAAATTACCTTGTAATAGTCTTTGATTAATCTGAAGCAGACAGACTTCCTCGTGGAAGACTAATCTTCATAAATTCTTTTCTTGCCAATTTTTTGAGACATGTTTTGTTTCTAGTATTAAGCAAAACAGTCTGAGTCTTGTGATCTGCTGTTTGTGTTTTTGAAGGGAATTCTTGGATCCTTGGTTGCATTTCCTAGCACATTTTAGTGGCATTTCCTCATAAATGGTGAAGATTACATCAGCACTGCGACTTTCTGCTTTGTTGAGGAGTGTTAGTTTCCAAGTACTGTCAAGTTATTGATGTATGTTCTGAGCATTATTCATTCTCCAGACCTGGGTTTCTTGGTTAAATAATCAGACAGATGACAAGGTAGCAGTTGCAAGTAACTTTTCTTTTTATTATTATGACTTAACTAAACTTATTTTCTTTGTTCTTTGTAGTTTAGCTCAAGTTCGCGAGATCCAGGTAGTAGGGTCTAAATACTATGAGAGCACTTCTCTAGTTGTTTTGAGCAACAATTAAGAGAAGCCAGCTTATCATACTCTAAAGTCCTGGGAAACATCACAGATGGAAGCGCAGATACAGTACGCAGTCCCCTGTCCAGAGGTGTTAAACTCATGGTAATGTCCACCATATCTAGTAAGAAATCTATTATTTTATTAGGCATCCATTAGCATAACCTCTGAGATAAATAAGGTAGGCTTTTAAGAGAATCATTGTTTGTCCAAAGACGTAATTATGGAGTGTACGGAAATACCCTGTGTGATGACATCTGTTTGCTGATATGTTTTATTGTATCTTCCAAGTGGGCAATACTGCCAACATATTTATCCTTTAGGCAAGGAAGAAATTACTTCTGTGCTAATCTAAGAATTATTTAGTATATTGTTTTGTGGAGACTGACTGCACTTTCTCTCGATTACCCTTAGATAGGTCCTTGAGACTTTGTGTTTCAAACCTGCAGTTAGTAACTGTATATGCTGAAAAGCATAAACAAATTTGCATCATTGTGTAAACAAGATCTCAGCAGCAAATTTCCCAAGAAACAAATATTGTGACCTCCATCTTCGAAAAACAACACAATATGGAAAGTTTATCTCCCTTTAAAACCAAAAATTATTTGGATCAAGTTAGTTCTACAAATTACCATGTATGTCCCAGGCATGGTCCCCTCTGTTGATAGTTTTCATCAGATTATCCTACCTCAAACTAAAAGACGGACGCACACTAAAAGACAGAACAATAAAAGCCATCCTCTAGAAGGAAACAAGCAAAGACTGGGACCTGTCGAGAGTTACCCTGACACAAATCTTAAAGAGAAGGATCAGGTTCTGATTTTCTTGATCCACTCAAAGTCCACGAGTCAATCTTGTAGAAAAATCTGCACTTAGCAGCATAAATTTGTATTCATATTTACACATGAATTTGAAGCCAGATAAATGGTACTCTAGAGACAAGTTAAACAGTTATGCTTCACTTCCTTCACACACAGTGGTATTCTCATTCCTGATTTTTTCTGTTTAATAGCTTGGAAAGGCAGAGGAAGAACAGCAGGCATATTCATGAAAACTGTGGCTTGCCTTGGTAAAGGGCTGTAGTATCTAGATTGTGCTCATTTTGATGTTTCTTTAGGGAAGTGAGAACTAAATGGAGTCTGAGTCTTGATCTACTGCTTGCTTTGAGTGAATTCTGGCTAAATTGTGGGTAAAGTTGTATGAAAAGCAGATACGCTGGTTAACGTCTGTCCTCAGATTCTTTTTAATATGAAATTTTTGCTCAACTGCAAAAAAAAAAAATAGGGTGTAAGTAAGCTGTACTTGCAAAGTTTAGTTTGATCCAAGAAGAATGAATCACTATTTTGTTCTGGTTTGGCTGCAGCCGGTAACAAAAGCGCCATGCGGCCGCGCCTTCCCCCCCTGCCAGGGTACAGAGGAGAATGGAAAGAAACAGGCAGAAACTGGTGGGTCGGGATAAGGGCAGTTTAACAGAACAGAAAACAAAGGGAACACGAGCAACAACAATACAGATAAGGAGAAAACACAACACAAACAATCCACAGAGCCGTTCTCCCGCACCGGTGCTACTGTGCGCTCCCGAGCCATGAGTGAGTTCCCACTGCCCCGCCCCCCCCCGGAACCCAGCATGACGGCACATGGTATGGAATACCCTTCTCTGTTTGGCCAGGTTGGGTCAGCCTGCCCGGCTGTGTCCCTTCCTGGCTTCCCTTCCAGGATTCTGGTGAAAATTAACCCTGTCCTGGCCGAACCCAGGACATATTTCAAAAACAAAGAAATAAAACCCAAGCAAACAAAAACCTGCTTCATAGATACATGAGTTACCTGGACCAGTAGTGCTTTTATTTCTTTCTAGTTCCTGGTAGTCCTGCGGGCTCCGCTGCACTGAAGTGCACTTGATTTGATGAATGAACCTTACTTTCTCACATAATTCTTCCTTTTAAAATAATTTTTGGTAGAATTTGCTACATAAATTATTATAATAGTAAACTTGCTTAACTGAAGACACCAATAGAAGTCCTTTAACTGAAAGGTAGAGGCCAGTTTGTGAATTTTAGGGTCTTTATGGCTTGCTGGGTTAGCTCTGCTATAGGGTCTAGGCTTTAGTTGTACTGGAACTAAAATGACTGGAATGGTTCATGTAGACACCAACTTCAGAGAGTGTTTTTGTTAAGAGAGGAAAAAATATGTACAACTGGCACATGGTCTGTGTGCATAAATGGAATATTGCTCAAAGGCATGGATACTGCAAAAAAGCATTAGAAAGGGTGAACGAGATTGGAGAGGGTCATATACAAGTCAAGTGTATACTCAATAGGAAGTGAATTTACAAATTAATCATGCCTGTTGCAAAGTGTAATGTCATTTTCCACTTATTGATCTCAAAATAATGCTTATGTTCTGCTGTCTACAGCCCATATGTCTCCTTGGGGGAATTTAAATTGTGACAGTCATGGTTTTTCTCATATTTGATGGTGGTGTACTTCCATTAAAATGAGTTATTCCGATAGAAGTCAGAACTAAAACTTGAAAAAAACTAACCAGAAAAGTCTCTATAAAGGTAAACAAGAGTATCTTCCTTTTTTGTATGTGATTAACTTTGAGATGGTTGTGTTTATTTTGCCTTAAATACTAACAGAATTTTTATAATTAGTTTTTAAGAAATTATATATAAGTACATCAAAGAATTATGACAAGCAAATAAGGATTATTTTATTTATGAATAAACCATTGTATTGACTTCATTGTATGTGTTACTGAATCAAATTAAAATCATTACTCTTAACAGGACTGAATCAATAGTGAACTTTATCTGGTGAAGAAAACCCCTGATGATTGGCTTCTACGTTGGTAACGCTGAAAAAGGTCAGTGACACATATCTAAGCAAATATGCCATCTAGAGTCAGTCAGCATGCAGTTTGTAGATGTGTGTACCCTATTATATCTGTGGTTGTGTTTTCTGAGCTAAGAAAGAAATTTTGTACTAATGTAAGTAAAACAGTAAAAAACAGTAGACATTTTTTTATAATTTTTTTTATAATTGGGAAGAACAGAAAAGTATGCAGCATTTAAGCATAACCTGTGGAATGCTTTGCTGGAAGGATTCAGTAATTGACATATATTTTTTTCACAAAAGAATTTTAATGGGATTGGATAATTCCAGGTCTAATACAAAATGTATTTTATGCATGATCAGATCAAGATAATAAAATTTTGTGCTTCTGGATATAGGCAGACCAATGCAAGAGCTAAAAAATGTACATACCTCTCTCTTCTCTCATGATAGGTACCTTGGAAGATATAGCCATGGTGTTTCATTTAATTTTGATGTACTTGGGGGATGGGGTGGGGGGGGAGAGACAGACGCACAGATATTTCCCTCTTTCAGCATGAAATATTGGCCTAGGATTATGGGAGGACAATTCTGGATACTGAATTAGTAGTCAAGGTAGTATGGCATAATTTATGTTAGCACACTAAAAGGAAAAGGAGCAATGTATAGCTAAAATAACAAGAAGTTTCATTAGATAAAAACTTTCTTTAACAAGAAGTTTGATAAGGTAAAAACTTTCTTTTAATTCTACGTTTTTAAAGAAATACTTTTAAAGCTTAAGAGATTTGCAAACCCCGCATTTTATGCAGACAATAACATAATGTATATTCATCATTATTTGTGAAAGCACAGCTTTCCAATTCCGGTCTAGTCAGGGTTTGTTTATTTTTGTATGAATGTTGATAAAATAAATACAGAGCTTTATAGAAGTTGAAAGCTTCTACATCTTAGGTTTTAAAAGGAAGAATAAAACTTTCTGTTATTTGCATCTAATATACTTGTGTTTTGGTTTGGCCTGGATAAATGCCAGGTGCCCACAAAACTGCTTTATCACTCCCGCTCCTCAAATGGACAGGGGAGAGGAAATATGATGAAAGACTTGAGGGTTGAGATAAGGACAGGGAGAGATCCCTCACCAATTACCGTCACAGACAAAACAGACTGAACTTGGGGACAAAAGGAAGTTTATTTTATCACCAATCAAATCAGAGTAGGATAATAAGAAATGAAAACTAAGTCTCAAAACACCTTCTCCCCACCCCTCCCTTCTTCCTGGGCTCAACTTCAATCCCGTTTCTCTATGTCCTCCCCCCGCAAGCAGCACAGGGGGATGGGGAATGGGGGTTACAGTCAGTTCATCACAAGTTGTCTCTGCCACTCCTTCCTCCTGAGGGGGAGGACTCCTCACACTCTGCCCCTGCTCCAGCATGATGTCCCTCTCACAGGAGACAGTTCTCCACAGACTTCTCCAACAGGAGTCCTTCCTACAGGATGCCGCTCTTCACAAACTACCCCAGCGTGGGTCCTTCCCACGGAGTGCAGTCCGTTTAGGAGCAGGCTGCTCCAGCGTGGGTCTCCCACAGGGTCACAAGCCCTGCCAGGAAACCTGCTCCTGTGTGGGCTCCTCTCTCCATGGGTCTGCAGGTCCTGGTAGGAGCCTGCTCCAGGGCAGGCTCCCCACAGGGTCACAGCCTCCTTCAGGAGTCCACCTGCTCCAGCGTGGGGTCCCTTCCACGTGCTGCAGGTGGAGATCTGCTTCACCATGGACCTCCATGGACTTCAGGGGGACAACCTGCCTCACCATGGTCTTCATCACGAGTTGCAAGGGAAATCTCTGGTCCGGTGCCTGAAGCACATCCTCCCCCTCCTTCTTCACTGACCTTGGTGTCTGCAGAGTTGTTTCTCTCACATCATCTCACTCCTCTGTCTTGACTGTTGTTTCACTGCAGGTTTTTTTTCCCCTTCTTAAATATGTTATCCCAGAGGCACTACCCCTGTCACTGATTGGCTTGGCCTTGGCCAGCAGCAGTAGTCCGTCTTAGAGCTGGCTGGCACTGGCTTTATCAGATATGGGGGAAGCTTCTAGCAAATTCTCACAGAAGCCACCCCTATAGTCCCCCCACTACCAAAACCTTGCCATGCAAACCCATAACAACTTGGTTCATTTTTCCTTATAAAATTAGACACTTTGTTAATTTCGTAATTTGTAATCTGAATCTTCTCCATATATTCCATTTTTCAAACATGTGGTCTACACAAGTATAAATCCTCTTGACTAAAATTTTAAGAATAATTAACTGAAGAGTCTTGCTCATATCTGGTATTTCCAAAATCATAACTGTCTTGTATCGTGATGTTGATCTCAGTTCTTTAGCCTGACACAGTTGTTCTTCAGGGCACCATACTCTTAGCCATTATGCTTAGCTTGTTATATCCATTAATATCTGATCCAAAGTATTCATTACATTGGCAATCACACTAGATCAGATTGTTCAGGCCAGCATCTCTCGCATACTGTTTAACTGTGATCCACACCTGAACTCTGAGAAGCGATAATTGTTGATGTAGCTCATGGGGCTGTTCTTGCAGTGCTGTCAGTAGAGGCATACAGATGAGTTAGTATGCTGCGATACCAGACAAAATCAGATACTTTTATAAGCATAAAGCAGAAGAAGGAGGAATGCCAACAGAAAGAGGAGAATGATCAAGCTTGAAAGTAAGGCATACAGCAAAACTGGCCAAGGCAATATTGCCCATCTTTAAAACTCTGAGTATGATGCTTAGGACATAACATGAATTATTTTTCTCAAAACCAAACCAAGCTGACACCTGCTCATTATTAACCAGAGTGCTACACTTACAGATTCCTTCCCAGGAAGAATCAGTCTTTGTAAGTGTTTAAACCATAAGAGATTTTTATGGTCATGTGGCCTTACGTCATTACCAGACAAGGATGTTTTCAACTCCAAATTTCTGTCTTTCATAATAAGATACTGTAGAAATAAAACATAAAAGCATGATTACTGACATATTATTGTATTTTAAACATTTTAACTACTTAGGAGTCATATTCCCTTACAACTATACTAGCTTCCCTCATTTACAGGAAAAATACGTGTCTATGTGTTTTACAATAGTTGTAAGAAAAATGCCTTGTCCTTGAATTATTATATTCTAACAGTATTCGGTGGAATGGTGTCAGTGAAAAGGGATTTACTGGTCTCTCAAATCATCTTAGTGTTCTATTCAAAAGAATGCAGTGCTGGAGGAGGTAGCTGACTTTAAAAGTATCAACTTGTATCCCAGTCTGTTGTTTCTTCCTTTGAGCCCAAAGGTGTTATATGGTAATCCCCCGCTTCTTGCAGCTTCAGTGATGTGGAGAAATATATTTTCATATAGAGAACGCAGGATCCCAATTATGTCAGTCAGCTGAGGTAGTATAAAGTCATGAGTTAGTTGCAGTTGCAAATAAGAGAAAATTACACTAAAATCAGTTTATCTCATTATACCATGAAAATATCATGTGTTCCTGTACTTATAATTACATGTCTTCCTACACAATACTACTGACATCTTCCAGTGGCATCCGCCTTTGAAAAGAAAAGATTGAAGATGTCAGAGTATACTATGCTATCTTTAAACTTTACCTATAGTATTATGAAACTATTCTGAAAATAAACAAAAATTAAATACTCCATTTCCTGTAGGTCTTACTGCTCTAATTAGATGGCAGTGCTCCAAGACTTGGGATGCTATTGCTATTAAGTTGCTAGACTTCAAGCTCATAGAAACATAGAATCATAGATTGGAAAAGACCTCTAAGATCGAGTCCAACCACCCACCCAACACCACCATTCCTCCTAAACCGTATCCTGAAATGCCACATCTATCTGTTTTTTAAACACCTCCAGGGATGGTGACTCCACCACCTCCTTGGGCAGCCTGTTCCAATGCCTGACCGCTCTTTCTGTGAACAAATTTTTCCTAATATCTAATCTAAACCTCCCCTGATGCAACTTGAGGCCATTGCCTCTCATCCTATCACTAGTCACCTGGGAGAAGAGACCACCACCTGCCTCACTGCAACCTCCTTTCAGATAGTTGTTAAGAAATTTGAGTTAACTTTCTAGCTTTGCAAAGTGCTCTGTCCTCAGATCATGTCTTATTTTTTTCATTTATATTCTAGAGAATGATTACCATTCCTAATTCTTAGAGGATTCAAACTTTCATGTACTCCTGCTGTTCAGACAACAGTGGTTAAAACTATAGGACATCATATCTGTTAAAAATAAACTATTAAAAGTTTATAATGTATATGTTGTAGAGAAGACTAAACAGCCTTGTGGGGGAAGCCTAAACTGAAATCAGTATTGCCCATTGATTGTAATCGAGACCCTCTTAAAATTTCCGGGTATGCTGAGCTGTCTTCAGAATTCATCATTTATTACATTGTTTTATCTCTCCAGCTTAACAGTATATGTATCCAGCCACAGACACATGTCTTCCAAAATGCATAGTGAATGATTATTTTCATTCTGTATAACATATGATACTGTTATATTTCAAACATTGCTGCAGCTACACTGAAAGGAGGGATGAAGAAGATTTTTTTTTCTTTTTTATTATGGACATATATGATACATAGAGTACAAAGTTCACAGGATAGTGCTATGTAAGTATTCAGTTTGAAAGTTCTTTTCTTTTAACAACAGTTGAACAGGTTTTCTTTAAAACCACTGTGGTAGGTAGTGGTAGATACAGGCTTTTGCACAATTGCTCAGGATCTCAGTGTCTCTGCTAAAGCAACATTTAAAGAAAGATGGAAGCCACAGCCAGTGGATGGCTAAGTGCCAGTCTGAAAATCTTATTTTGAAAACCCACTTTACAGTTCATTTCACAGCTGTGGACAGACATGCTTCTTGCCTCTACATTTCAAAAATTTCTAGGCTGTGAAAATGGGGATTATCCTTTTAAAGACAGATGAAACCTTTTTTTCTCATTTTTCAAAAATTGTTGCTCTTACTGGTGCAAAAATCTCTGCAGATAAAAATTTAGAACACCTTTATTCCAGACAGATCTACATGGAATAATATTACATGTATAATACATAAACTGGAATCACTGTAACTTCCTTTATTTAAAGTATTTTTTTTCCTTCTCACTTTGTTTTTCTTTTGTTCTTTGCTCTGCTTTCTTTTTCTTCTTTCTTTCTTTGCTGTTTGATAGAGTATGATTAGAGTTCATAGTGCTGTCTATACACATTTTTTAAACAAATGGGTCAAATATTGCCAACAGTCTATATAGCAGTCAAGGACTTACTGTAAAACAAATGCCATAGATATTCCAAATGATAATTTTAAAATCAAAAGAAATTTAATTTGAATTCCAAATATTGCAAGACAGTTCTTTACTATATCCGTGTCTTTCTGAAAGTATCAAGAGATCCATCACACCCAGCAAAATCCAGATCTGTTTAAATTTCTTCTTAAAATTACACTCTTTCTGAGCTTCAAAGGCACAGCTGTATTTCTACAGCAGTCAATGAATGCTTAAAGTGAGGAGAAAGAGCCAGGATCTCTAGAATTTCCTGTAGAATGAGGAGAGGGAAATAGAGCATGTACTTTATTTGCTTGTACTCAAAGAAAATAAATAAATAAAAAAAGAGGGAAAAGGGCCACAAAGAAAGAATAAAAGTGAGCAGCTTATTCAAGAGTGAAGCTGGAACTGTTCTTCAGTATTCACTTTTGCCCTGTCTGAGCTTGGTTCAGCACTGTAGGAGCTCTTCAGCTTGTGCAGCCTGCGCCCAGCCTGCCAGCCCCAGCTCAGTTCAATGCTTCTGTCTGCAGGCATTCCCTGGGTTTCCCACTTCTCTCTCTGTTCTGCTTTCCAGCTGAGTTTTGCTAAAGTGTAGCCTGCTTTTGTTCTCTTCTGTGCACTGCCTGTGGCTGAAAAGGAGTTCATTTATTTATTTATTTATTTTGATTAAAAGGCAGTAGGACTAAAGATGAGGCAAAACAAGCCTCAAAGTTTTGGCTCCTATTATTAAGTGGAAATCCACTGTGTCCAGCTCTATCTAATCCCTACATTAAGGTCAAATGAACCTCTGCATCTAAGTTCTTCTGAACTTTACTCTTGGGAGGTTAGCTCCATCTCTAATAAAATCAGCTCTTTTTTTAGACACAGAAGAAAAAGTATATAATTCCCTTGAACAGGGAAGCAATAGCACATTAAATGATACTCTTGCTTGACAGACATTTTTTCTTAATTATACAAAATAGGCTGGTGGGACTAATGAAGAAATCCAGTTTCGTGTGCTGTAAGTGCAATAAGTAGCGATTCTGAAATAGGATATGCTCAATAGGGCAGTCCAACTGCACTGCATTTCTGATGTGCCACAGGGTGTATTATCAACAGGCTTAGTGGTTTCCTTTGAACGGATAGTAAACCCTGCCTGTATTTCGTAACTCTAGTTCTTTTACCAAAAAAAAAGAAATTTTTCCTCCTGCCGCAGCAAAATACTTCAGGGAAAGAAGATGGCCGTGTTATCCTCATGCACTGCAGAGTTTATTAATGAAAGAATCAATTCCTACCACCATGGCACCTTTAAAAACTTATTAAGTTACTGCAATTATTTTCTGTTAGCCGTGCTACTGATTCCGTTTGGGTTTAAAGTTGTGGCTCATTATGTTTAGCATCTGCTTTATGCACACTGTTTTCTCATTATGAATAAATCAGTTAGGGGCAGTGAGCTTTGCATAAGCTTGCAGTAGAGAAATTGAAAATTATGTTAGTTAACCAATAATACATAAGATAATTGTTTTCCTACTACAAGCCTATCCAGAAAAGAGAGAGTATTGGCAGCGTCAGGATATGAAAAATAAGACGTCCCACTGAGTGGGGGAAGAGTTTGGCATCCATCTGAATTGGACTTCCCAGCTACCTGCAGGCTTGAGGCAAATATGCTTAGGGTTAGGGATTCTGAGACGGTTAACCCTGTCCTAAGTCCGTCTTGCTCTCAGCATCTGAATAGATGAGGAAGTATGGGAAGAAGATGATCTTCCCCATCTATATAGATGACAGTGATTAGCCTCACATTTGGAGAAAACTGAACTCAATAACAGGCCACAACAAACATAAGGATTCACTTAGCAAATTCCAATCCAGCTCTCAAACTCGCACCAACAAAATTGCACTGGACATTACTTCAACTTTGTGCCAACTCTTGAAGGATTTTGGCTATGCAGGGATAAAATGTCTTTGCTTCTAGACACTTAAGTGGAATATCCTGGAAAAAGTAGGAGTTTGTGGCTAGAGGGTGATCACTGCCATAACTTAGTGTCAGTTCTCAGGTAATGCAAACTGTGGAATTCTGTGTAGCATTTTTTGCAAAAATCATATATTTATTGCTTAAGGGGCCATAAAGAAAAAATATTTGACAAGACTGGAAAATGACCCCAAGTATATTGCGCATCTTCAGAATTATATTTCAGGTTATAAATAAAGAAAAATGTACCATCTGAAACACTCGGCAAGATAATGAATAGATGAGTTTCTCATATACTAGTATGCCAACTTCCAAAAAATATATTACTAAATTTTGCAAATATGAACAAGGAAGCAAGTAGACAAGAAAGTGAGAAATTTGTTCAAACAAGATAAAAGTCCATCTAAATGAATCGGTAAAAATCATAAACATTGCAGAAAGTATGGCAACAACATGGGGAGTATCATGTTTATCAAAGTGTGACAGGTGGAAAGAAAGATGAGTAGAGCTGAAACCTTTTTCTTACATTAGTACAAAACTATCTGGCAATGTGAAAAAATGAACAGATTTGTTAATTATTATTTTAATATAAGTAAAACCACAGCATATTTAGCTCCCAAACCAAGTAAGAAATCTTTTGCATGACTTTTGTCTGTTTTTGTTACTGCCAGATTGTCGGGAATATTGTGGCTTCTGCAGATGCCTGTGTGATGGCAGAGAGATGGAGCAATATTAGTAAGAATTCTTGTACATACCAGCTTTCCAGGGACACAAAATTCTCCCAAAATGAAAGTTTGTGGGTTGTTTCTTCCTTCTCATCTCCCTCCCCACCCGACGGAAGACACTGGTTTTTTTCCCTGAAATCCATTTACCATGGCAAAGAAACACACTTATAGTTTCATGGACATTTTTAACATTCATAAAATGAATTTCTGTTTGAAATCCACACATGAAAATACCAACAGTGGTTCATTAAAAACCCTGATACTTAAAACTGAGCAGTCCCATAGGAGTTTTCTGTACTACAGTTGTATTTTCCCCTCTGTTCACATGACATTGTGCTTCCTTGGAATCAAGAAGATCAAAGCAACTTCTGACCTCAGGCAGTTCTTGTGTTTGTGAATCGTGAAAAAAACTATAGCTGCCTTGGAGACCTCCACATTGTCTGGAGTTTCATTTATAAAATTAGCAGAATAGTTAGGAAGATGAGACTGGAGGAGGGAAGAGCACTCATGGGAAGAAGGGAGTCTGTGAGTGAGATTCTGAGTATAAAATTTTTCTCCAGAATGAACTAATACATCTAGTAATGTCTGAAAGCTTATCTTAATCTTATTTTTTTTCGGATTCTTCTTTACATAAAGTATAACGTATTTGGAAGTTCTTAACAGAATGGACAAGAAGGTAAAATGTCTCATTTCTTTCTGTTCTTTCTGTCATCTGTGCATAAATCAGAAAATAAGTCTGTTGATGTTGGACTTTGATTGTCTAGAAACATGTTCCTCCTACAGTTTCCCTTATCTTAATAGCTACTTTTCAATTACTAATGTATAAAATTGCATGCTTTTATGTAACAAAAAAGCCCCAGCCAGCAAACCCACAAATCCCCAAACATTTTACATATCTTAGTGAATGATATTTCATTTGGAAATAATTTCTCTTTATAATATTACAGATCTGCAAGGATTTGATATATATTCTTTTTTCTTCTAAACAAAAACAAAAGTATAGAACTGAAAGCAAAGGGAACTCTGTCCATGAGATCTGGTTTGGCTAAAATTTTTAGTCATTGTCAATGACAATCTGCTACTTTAAAATATGTTAATTTTTGCATATTCTTTGGATGCCAGGCTCTGTGTTCCGCAAAACATGACAAGTTTCTCTAGTAAAACAGCTTTTCTTCAGTCTTCATTTATTGTCATAAATATTTTGTGTAAGACTGAAATACTTGATATGTAATATCCCTTCTTTTTAATGTTTATTTAACTTTCCATCTTTTAGTGTTAGCTTTTATTCAGGGCTGAATTTTAGCCATGTAATCAAAAATTGAGCAGAACTGGATTTTTGGATGTTCTGCTCCTTCTATTCGTCCACCTTAAGAGTTTGACTCCAGTCCCTCAGGCTCTCTTTGGGGAAAAAAACCACCCAAATCTCTTCACATATGTTTAGCAGAATCATTTGTGGTTTTGGGGTTTTTTTTAATTGTTAGTTAAAGTACAGTGGCCTTAGGGCTGTGAAAGATTGCTCATTTGCATGGCTTGGATTAAAAAATTCATTTGTATATTTCTACTATTACGCAAGAACAATATCTCTCACAGGCAAACTTCAAAAGATACTAAATGTTTCTAAAAAAGATACTAGATGTTTCTAAAAAATATTGTACACCATTGCCTTCTGAGTTTGGAATGAGCTCCTGAAAGCAAAAATTTAGCAACTCAGTTCTAATAAAATGAATAATGGACTAGAGGAGACTTTAGTCAGATAACACAGATTTTGTGTTAGAGCTTCGTTTGGTAATGGGTGGCTAAGGTGTGGCCCCAAATTTAGCTGCTATCGATGCTGTTGCTCTAGCAAAGCTAGGATGACTGTGTCCAAGTCTTCCTGCAGAGATTTGTATACAATATATGTTTGACAGAACTAGCCTAATGCTCAAAGACATTTACTGCAAGTACTAGTTCTGATTTTTGATAGTGTAGAGCACAATCATTCTTGAATCACAGCTGTTTCCTTTGCTTTACAACTCAAATAGTTGTAATTTCTTAGAGAAATCACAGCAAAAATTAATTATAAACTGGAAATCATTTTAAAGTCCTTGTAAAAAAAAACCCCAAAACCTAACAAAACTGCTGGCTTTGAATTGAGTGGTGTGTGTTTGTGCACCTGAAATGTCACTTTTCATGTAATTTTTCTTCTAAAAATTAAAGAGTTGTCTACCCCCACAAGTGTCTGAGATCCAAAGTTGCCTCTTTTGAGGATGAAGAAATGTATTCTGTGTGCATCTATACAAACAAATTTGTTTCTTTTTACCACTTCATATAAAGACTTTCCTTCAGTCACAAGGGATAAGATCCCCTTACAGATTGCATTTGCCATGATGCAGCAGAACTATGTAGGAGCAGTTGACCATGAAATCAGCCTTCCAGAAAAGGGAATCCGGTATACTATTGTTAGTATAAATAAACAAAGGTGCCAGGGCTACAGAGGCAAATAGGAGTCTGAGATACACTAGATGCAACTCTGTCAAGGCTTTCAGTGACATGCCAAAATTGAAGTAATCAACTTTCTAACTTTTTGATCAACATTCAGATGCTTTCAAAGGACAAGTGAAAGGAGGTTATAGCAAGGTGAATGTCAGTCCCTTCTCCCAAATAATGCAGTAGGACAAGGGGAAATGGCCTCAAGTTTCCCCAGGGGAGGTTTAGATTGGATATTGGGAAAAATTTCTTCACTGCAGGAGTTGTGAAGCATTGGAACAGGCTGCCCAGGGAAGTGGTTGAGGCACCATCGCTGCAGGTATTTGAAAGACTTATTGATGCGGAGCTTAGGGACTTGGTTTAGGGGTGGTATTGACAGTTAGGTTAATGATTGGACTCGATGACCTTGAAGGTCTCTTCCAACCTAAACAATTCTATGATTCTATGACAAAAACAATCTAGTTAACTCCTGCATATTGCCGTTTTGAGAGATAAAGAAGAATTTACTCAAGCCCAGTAAACAGTTTTTTGAATGAACTTGGCCCTGCTCTCAACGTACTGTGGCTAGAACTATGCATAAAGGGACGCTTTCTTTAGAAAATGTGTGAAAATAACAAATCCAATCAGCCAATCTTGATATAGATGTTTCTTTTTCTTGAAACGTAATGTGCTGGGAAAGAGGTGCATATTAGACAGGTGAGCATCAATGAAGAAAAAATAAGACTCCCTTGTATGATGTTCTCGTTTCTCTCTCTCTCTCTGCGTTCTTCAGCCTTATTTCACTTCTAAAAATTAAGAGTTTCCAATTTTCTGAAAGAACACACCTGGTAAGAAAATCACTAAACACACCAATTTTTTAGTTTTTGTTTTTATCAAATACCTACAAAACAGAACAAACAATCCATAATGTATTTTTTTTTAAAAAAAGTGCCCATGAGTGTATTTTTCAAATGATTTTGCACAAGAAATTTTGCATGAGTTAATTTGAGAAAACTTATATAAACTTTGACGTTAAAAAGAAAAGAGTAACTAGGAAAAAAGGTTTGTGGAGTAGTTTAGAGTGCTAGCAAAAATTGTACAAAGAAATAGAACGCTACTAAACTCATCCCATAAAAGATATATAGCCTTCATACGAAGGTTATATCTCATATTAATTTGTCTGAATCACCGTAAGAGGTGGAAATCAACTGCAAAATCTGTCATTTTTTTAAAATATTATTTATCTTCCTGGGTGTTTTTTTTCACTCTTTCCTGCCTGTAGACATGACAGCCATATTTTTATCTGATTGTGGCTATAAAAAGAAAGAAATTGTGTATCTCTCTGAGCAGTCCTAAGGAGCATGTGAAGAATGATATGTTTAAAATAATGATACTAATTGTCTTGGGGCTTTAATCTGTATTTCTGATATGGGTCATGTTGCCATCACTGACTCTTTCTTCATATCCGTAGTCTGAGTGATACCCATGAAATATTAATTAGCAGCTCTGAACGCTGATGAATAATAATCATCTTTCCCTTAGGATATGCTCATTCATTCATTCACACTGCCTCTGTGCCGGCGTGCATCAGTGTTTGTTTTAGAAAAGAAAGGCACTACGGGAACCAATAGTTCTGATAGTTGAGACAAACAAATTCAAATCAAAATTAGTGTGTGTACTCTTCACTATGATGGCAATTAAATTTTGGAATATTTATGAAGAAAAATGCTGGATTCAAGTTTCAGTGCTAGGGACAGTTATGTGAAAACGTATTGGTTGGTGATGTAGGAGTCCCCAGCAGGTGATTCAGGAATTTCTTCCAGATATTTTGGTAGAGAATCTTTCTTGTGTTATATCACATGAGCTTTGTATTGCCCCATTTCATAATATAAATGGAATGACTGGTGAAATTCTGACAGCACTCTAGCCTTCCTGAAGCTGCAGTCACTATATTCCTATTATAATATTTGTAAAAGATTTGCTACATTTCTGCTTAAAACCCTACTACTCTTCCAAATTCACTTTTGTTCCCTACATCACAAGCTCAGGGAGGAATTAGAAATTCTCAAGGAAACTAGCTTTCTACGAACTTGCTGACTTTGTAGTCACTAAAATTTTACTAAATAACATGACAAGAATTTGATTTTCTTCCAGAACAGTTCTATGTATTATTTATTTCTGAATAAATCAAACCCAAAGCTTGTAAGTGCCAAATTGTCTGAAGCACAAATATATGACGTGAAACAAGACATAGACTAAGAAGTTCTGACTCTCTCTGAGAAGCAATGCCTATACACCTCTTGATCATGTCTGGGAATTTCAATATCCATTGACCTGAGCATCTGGACATTTTGGCTAAAGCTGAATGAAAACAACTCCAGTATAATTATAAATAAATAAATATAAATAAATACAAACATATTTAGTATTTTTATTAAGTAAATATAATTTTTAATAATATTAGCTAAACTGAGAATAAAATTTCCTGGATATTTTTTTATTTTTCTCTTTTCTCTATGTAAAGTGATTTACAGCATAACCTAAATTCTTGATATTTAGTACCTATTTTTTCTCTTTCCAAGATCACCATTAAATACTTTACTTTCTGGAATTGCTAGACTCTAGTCAGCATTCCTCTCTCTGTTATTTTCATTCCCTGGAATCTGAAAAGAACCTACTTACAGTTTTCTAAAATCACAATATTTATTGCAAAGATAACTCCAACTCTTTGATATCCTCCTAACACATTTCTCCTCTTCTTCAGGCACCATTTGCATTTAACGTAGCTCTATAAAGCCCCTCCTGACAGGAGCTCAGAAACAGCTGTCTGTCATAAACCATTGGGACTCTCTTGCAAAGCTGCAGGGCTGGGAATTGTATATAACTCGTTTGTCTGGGGAGAGAAAATTTGGCTCTACCACCGAGCAGCCCAGCTAGACCATGATTACTAACATGGCTGTGCAGTCACAGCCTCCTAAGAGATCGAGGTGGCATGGACAGTGGCCGCACAAGCACTCCAGTAGTGATATGTAAGTGGACAGAAGCGATAACTTCACAGTGCTGGACACAGAGGAAAAATGTCAGGCAAACACCTTCAAACTGCTGTCTTTGTAAGAAAAGCTCTCCCCCAGAAGCAAAAGGCACTTCTCAGTGCTACTGTGAGAACCACAGAATATCCCTCTGCTGCTCTCTGTGAAGTTAGAACATTAACTGTAGAATCATAGAATGACTTATGTTGGGAAAGACCTTTAAGATCATCAAGTCCAACCGTAAACCTAACACTGCCAAGTCCATGACTAAACCATGTCCCTAAGCACCACATCTACACGTCTTTTAAATACCTTCAGCGATGGTCACTCAATCACTTCCTTGGGCAGCCTGCTCCCATGCTTGATAAACCTTTTGGTGAAGAAATTCTTCCTAACATCTGATCTAAACCTCCCCTGGTGCAATTTGAGGCCATTTTTTCTCACCCCATCACTTGCTACTTGGGAGAAGAGACCGACACCCACCTCACTACAACCTCCTTTCAGGTAGTTGTATAGAGTGATAAGGTCTCCCTTCAGCCTCCTCTTCTCCAGACTAAACAACCCCAGTTCCCTCAGCTGCTCCTCACAGAACTTGTTCACTAGAGCCTTCACCAGCTTCATTGCCCTTCTTTGGATGTGCTCCAGCACCTCAGTGCCTTTCTTGTAGTGAGAGGCCCAAAACTGAACACAGCATTCAAGGTATGACCTCATCAGTGCCCAGCACAGGGGCACACTGCCCTAGTCCTGCTGGCCACACTATTCCTGATACAAGCCAGGATGCTGTTGGCCTTCTTGGCCACCTGGGCACACTGTTTTGCTCTGGCCTCTGCTCAGCTCAGCATTTTTTCCTTTAAGTCAAAGCAGTAAGATGTTAGTATTTACTGCATTACAGTTTGACTGCAGAAACATGAAATAAAATTAATTGCCTCTATTGAAAACATCGTAACAAGCAAGAGAACAGTGTAGATTAAAAAAAAAGGCACAACTTTTTTCCCCAGCTGGTTACTTGAACAAAACATTTCATTCCATTTTCTTGGGTATTGGGTATGAAGAGTGCAGGTAACACAAAGGATACTTAACTGAAGTCATAAAATCATAACTCACCACTTCAAAGATACCAGTTTTATTTGTATCATAGTTTAACAAATACTCTGGTACTTGTTGCACTCAGTCTTGTTTATGGACAAAGAGGAAGCACACTTAATATGTAATTAAAGCCAGGAATTTATTAGTACTATAAATGAAATCTTAAAAGTTTAATAATTCAGATGTAATTGTTGCAGAAAAAGTAAGAATAATAATGCAGTTAACATATGTAACAATTTCATCCCTTTTTTCTCATGCTGTACTGCCTTGTGTCACTGTCAACTCAGTCCACTGAATTGCTTCCGCAAAGATGTGCTTTTGTAATTTTTGTAGGCACTGATTTTGTGTCCTTATTATGCAAGAATTATAGTGGTATTTGATGATGTAATTGGGAAAGATGCTTGAATCATTCTGTAGAAACTTTTAAAGCCGAGCACATACTGACAGCTCATCACCAAAAGTTTATAAAGCTACTAGTTATAGGGGTGCTGATGTCTTTTTGGCCAAACCTTTAAAATTATTCTGTTGTCTTTTCCTTATAAAGATGATAATCTTGTGTTACTCCAGACTTGGCAGCCTTCATGCTATCACGACAAAGCTCCTTATTACTGACCTCCAACATAGTTCTGCTTTTCATACTGACCAGTGAAAAACAGTTGGCTTCTTCAGAAATAAAAGTTGACATGTTGTAAATGTTATTACAGGTAAATAAATAAAAAGACAGATTGGGGGAAGGGGGACTCAGAATTAGAAAAAGTGTGTGGAAATGGTTATTTGTTTATTTATTTAAACTAAACCTTTTTGCCCCTCTTTCTTTTCTAGGTCAGCTAACTCACTCAGATAAAAATTATCCACACTTGAGCAGCAACATATAATCTAGATGTATCAATGAATGTATATAGATAAATCCTTCTCCTGTGGGCATGAGTCCTACTTCAGAGAAGAAGCAATTCCTGTTTACTACCAAACCAATTTGTGAGCTTTTTTTTCTCCTCTGTCACTACCCCTGGGACCCCTATGATGTGCACACATCTAGCACAAAGATATTCCTGCAAGACGAACGGCAGACCACAGTGAAAATATCCAATTCAGTCTGCTTCAGGTTGAAAATTCGCATTTACAATGGGACAAATTAAAACTTGTTCAAAGGATGAGCCAAGCTGCTAGGGCAATGTTTTCAACTGAACACATACACGTAACTTGTTTTCCTAAAAGTAATGGCATTTCACATGCAGAGTGAGATATTAACAGGTCAGGACTCTTATGAGACTGTCTCTTTGAATATTTCCAGTATTTATCCATTGTTGACATTTTATACACACTTTTTCTTGAAGAATCCATTAGCCAGCTGTGTTAGCAGGGAAAAAAATTCTGTCTGTATTTAAAAAAAAACACAATATTGAGAAAGATATCATTGTTGTAAGGAACAAAGAATGAGATGTGACAGTGAGGGTGTTCATCTGTGTGAAACTGTGTCCTACTGGAGGCTTTTCAAAAGTAAATGAATAAACATTTTACTAAAACTTCAGCAGAGAATTGTTTCATTTTTCAGAAAAGTTGTCCGAAGCAAAGAGTCTTGTTGGTGTCTCTTTAACTCTGTTTTGTTTAAGAATAAATTTATTAATGCAATTCAGTCTTCACAAATAAAGACTTGTGAAATTGTTCTCATTACTTTTTGAATAATTGCTTGAAACTGTTAGCGGTCCTTATCAAAAACCTGAAAATCTGTTTGGCTGCTGATCTTCCCTGGCTAAGTTCAGCTGTTTCTTTTCTCTTTGAGTGCACATCAAATCTAGTCCGCCCTTCAGTTCTGCTTTTAAAGCAAAAGAATATGCAAACCTGTGGCACTTTTCTGCTAGTTGATGAGGCTAATCTCTTTATGTACAGTCAGATAAATTAATCAGAAGTCTGATTCAGAACACTTGCATTTGTTTCTTCTCAGTCTTCATCATAGACTTCTGATATACATAAAAATATTACAACTGAGTTTTATACTTGACATGACTCAGGAAGACTATAACAGGCAACATGATAACCACTTTTCTTACAAAGAAGGGTCTTTCATAATTTGCAGATTTCATAGGACCATTTTTAAATGTTTCTGACATTGACCATTTTATAAATAAAAGCCACTAAATATAAATTTGATAACTATATAGATATGGAGCTACCTTTTTACTTTCCAAGTCTACATCATCTCTGTAGGGCAGACAGCCCATACTAGGGAAATGAAATCCTGGAAGCAAATGTCTGTGATGTTTCCTTTTCACCTGCACTCTTAAAGTGAGATCATTGATTTTTATGTTAAATAGGAATGAAAACAGATTTTGATATATAGAGTTGTACCACAAAGTGAAATTCAAAGGTTCTGCTGATATTTAAAATTGAAAAAGGCAGCAAATATACTACACTAATAATTTTATTTTTGAAGATTAATGAAAGACTTATATAAGTGTTTTTCTTAAAATACTTCAGCCTGATCTAATACTGCCTGCAAATAACAATGTCTTGGGAAAAATTAGGCTGCTGAGGTTAGCTAGCCTGCAGAGTTTTGGGTTTTGTTTTGTTTTGTTGGGTTTTTTTGTTTGTTTGTTTTTGTGGGTTTTTTTAACTTTTCCCTGTGCTATTGAACTTAAACATTGTAGAATAAATTTTCAAAGTACACAGTCTTTGCTGGAAAACCTCCGTTCAGGAGTTCCCACTCCAGGCTGTTCATTTCTGCTTACACTTCAGTTCCATGCCCCTCTAGTTTTTATGATGCAGTCATTTTTGACAAAGTGTTATAGCCAAATCAATAATGAAATAAAATACTTTTCCTCTTCTTTTTAATTTTTTCAGAAGGTTATTTTTACCTAGCTCTTTTCACAGATCCAGCTTATGTTATGGTCCCATGGAAAGTAGCCTGGGTACAACTGCAGATAGAAATCTGCAGTACATCTTGACATTCAAATGGCTGAGAAGTTTAGTGCTTTAAAATGGATTTTCCGTCAAAGCCAGCATAGTTTGAAATTATTGTCTGCTTCGTTTGTTTTTTGTGCTCATAACATTACTAAATAGAAATGTAATGCTGGTAGGAATCTGTATAAAAGAGTTTCTAACTCTCTATAGCAGTAATACAGATGCAGTGGTGTTAGGCACATCAGCAATTTGAGAGGCAAAAGCCCAACTGCATTTGTCTTTCGCCTTTATCACATCACTAATAGTCTGTCCTCTAATGTGCCTTCACTTTGGCTACAACTAATGTTCCACAATTCTAAGAAGTTTCACAGGACCAAGATTTTTAACTCTAATAGATAAAATTGCCATAAAAATGTTGCTTCATCCTCTTGATGAAGACTTCAAAATTACACTGAACTGAAGAAGAGAAGTGATATTTTTCATAATTATATTGGGATGTCTGGATCAATATTTAATAACTTGATCACTGTGACTTTGTAAATAACCAGCTTTTCAGTTTTGTTGACAAAAAAAAAAACAGGTGGAAAAAAATCTGTTCAGGTTTAACTGGATTTTTTTCCCCAGTGTTGTAGTTTCACCCAGCAGCTGGCAACTATGCACTAGACAGATGCTCACTCACCCCTCCCCTTGCCCTCCAGTGGGATGGGGAGAAGAAACGGACAAATGGGAAAACTTGTGGGTAGTGATAAAGACAGTTTAATGAGGAAACAAAGGAAAATCTAATACTACTATTAATACTAAAAATAGTAATGATAATAACAATGATAACTGTGAAAACTATGTGCAATACAATTTTTCTCACCACCCAATGACCGATTTACAGCCTGAAAAAAATTTGAACTCCTGGCCAAGAGAGGATTTAAACTCCCAGAAACAAGAGAGAAAGAAAGATTTCTGCCCGCCGGCGAACTCCTATACATAAACTGAGCATAATGTCTATGGTATTGAATATTTCCACTGGCCAGCTTGGCTAACTGTCTGGCTGTGCTCCCTCCCAGCTCCTGCACACCTGCTCATTAGTTGAGTATGAGAAACAGGAATAAATTCTTGATTTCATAGCAACAACTAAAAACATCAGTGTTATCAACATTCTTCTTGTACTAATCCAAAATAGAGCAGCTACTGGGAGGAAAATTAACCCCAACCCAGCTGAAACCAGGACACCCAGAAAAATAAACTTTTTGTAGAATCTGAGTAATTAAATGAACCCAAAATAAAACGTTCAGGTTTGGTACTTTCAATACAGGCAAAAACTAAAGATCTAGACTGTCAGAGAAGGAAGTCACTTCCACTTAGCTCTCCAGTTCCTAACTTTAGAAATCCAAAATTTGGCAAATATTCAGTTGTGTTTATTATTATGGGAAAGTTCAGCCAGCTTTTATCATTATCTATGGAGACTTTCTAACAAGGGGCTATGAGGTATTCTTCAAAGGTGGGAGTGAAAATGTCATCAAAAGAGATTGAGCTGTAAAAATATCTCTTCATCCTAAATAATTTAGAGCATTAACATTTGGTAAATAATTTAGGAAGGGCTGAAATTTTTTAGTGAATATAGTATATTATAGTAGAAAAAAAAGTAGTTCCGTATTTTTGACTCAGTTTGCTTAAATTTATGAGAAGATCACCTGACTTTAAACTTCAAGCAACACTTACTTTTGCTGCCCTGAAGGCTGGTTAGATATTAGCAATAGAAATGGCAGAGTTAAAGTTTCAAAGTCAGAACTGTCTCTCTCTACAAGTTATTACTGGATGAACAGAGTCTGGTTTTATATATACATGGAAAGTTCTTTAAACGTGCACATAATTTTCTAATTTATTTTCATGGTCATTTTGGGGCAGAGAGTTATCGTTACATTTTTAGGCTTGCTTGCTTCATGTGCTTCATAATACTTTGGCTGACATTCTATTTACATCTTTTAATTATATTGCACTTTTGTTTCTTCCTTGACTAGAGATAGACATCCCTAACTAAGAACATGTGTTCGTACTCATGGAATCCAGGTGCTTACTCTACAGCTCTTTTTTCAAGCTTACTTACTTTAACCATCTCTTCTTCCTACTGCTCCAAATTATTCTTATATAGCCTCCCTCTGTGCTCATTGCTTTCTTTCTTCTTCTTCATAATTTAAATAAATTATATTTGTAGGTGCAAATGACATATTTGACACCATGAAAAATTTGGCAACAGAATACTGAAGGGATTGCATACATCTTTTTCTGCTTACCCTTTGAGATTGGATTTTTACCTTCATACTTTTACAGACACAGAAAATGATTGTTCTTGAGTCAACACATTTCAAGCCAGCTTCCAACACCAATACACTCTTCTTAGAGGAGAAGAGACTAACACAAATTTAGAAAAATGTCTGGTTTCAAATGTTGTAATGTATATAGTGTCTTCTATGATGTCTATTTTCTTACATCAAGGGTTAAAATGCAATACCATAACTCTATTAAAAGTATGTAAACCTGTAAGGAATACTAATCTCTACCTCAAGGAGCTCACTGTCAAGACAAACAAGGGACAAAAAGATCAAACAGTATTATTCCTGTTTTGGAGACAAGGTTTTGGTAAGATAGTTTTCTCATCAGAAAATTACAGCAGAACTGAAATAAAAATTGCACTTGAATTTCATGGTCTTAATTCCAGGTGGTCCAGCAGGACCTGGACATAATCACTTGATGCAGATTTACTAAACTTTAAACCTGGATGTATCTGGCTTGATTGTTTCAGTATTTCAGGCCTCATTCTCCTTTAGCCCTTAGGTTTGTCACTGATACACATTGTGTGAGCTTTACTGAGAAGTAAAGCAAGATAAAAGAAAGTAGCTGCCACAATGTATGTTTGTAATATGCTTCACTTTTCTTGTGTTGATGCTGTTAAAAAGACATGGTTCCAACACCTGGTCAGACTGATTTCCAATATTAATCAATTCCAATGTTCTCTGAAAGGATTGACTAACCAATGGAGTGATAAATGGTAGTAAAACTGTTTATAATTTAAGAAAAAAAGCTATATCTGCCTGCTTTCATGTGTTAATTAAAAATGTGCATGGCAATTGGTTCAGTTTAGCACATGTATGAAGAAGAACTTCACAAATCGTCAACAGTATAACACAAAAACAAGACAAAATAAAACTTTCTAGAAAAGTTGTTTTATTCTGAATCCATTGTATCAAGTTTGGTCTTAAAAAAAGTTGATAGCCACAGACTTTTAGACTGAGCCTTAGGTTTGATAAGCTCAGTTAAAATGTTCTTTTATTTTATTTAAGATCACCTTTATTCATTTTTTTACTTCTTTTAGTATCTCAGAAGAAGTTACATCATTACGGATAACTAGCTTATTCTGATGTTAATTTGGAAAGGAAAGACTAGGCCTCCTGCCACCACAGCAAGATTTTCCCCCCTGATAAGGAGGGGAAAGTTTTATTTGTCAAGGAAGCAATAAGGTGCTGCAGGGAAAGACTAACCAGATAATTACAAGTCTAATTTATATGTGACAGTCAACTAATTTCCAAAGAAATAATTTTCATTGAATATAACCAATGCTTAAATGGGACTATATGAAGACCATTTTTTTTTCTTTTTGATTGGAAAGGCTATAATTAAATGTTCATTTCAGGAGAACTGTGCAAAGTCTTTTTAGCTCTGTTTTTTGTGTTGCCTTCAAACATATTTTTATTTTTATGTGCAAACAATTCTGAAGTTCAGGAAGTTATTAAGATAGTGCAATTGTGTAGAAACTCAAGGCAAACCTTCTCAGAAATTACATAGCCTGAGAGTGTAAAAGGAGGAAGAAACTGTCATCATGCAGACTAATTTTGTTGGGTGTTGGAGAAGTCCTGCTGGGTTTTAGCTTGTTTGTTTGTGTATTTGGATTTTTTATTAAAGAATCATCTATTACCCTAATGGCACCAGCTGAAAGCAAAAGCATTTAAGCTTCAGCTCCTCTGGCATTTTGAAAATTAATGAAAGTTTCAACACATCATTTCTGCTGGTTTAGATGTGGTTGTTCATATAGTTTAGATAAATTTTGGATGATCTGCCAGATCTCTAATGCTTATCAATATCTGTCATCAACCCCAATTTTCAACACACTTCATTTCATCACTCATTTAGTTTCACTTATGTTTCAATAAAAGTTTTACTCTATTCATGATTTTCCTGCAGTCTGAGAAATACCATTTGAAGTTGCAAAGAAAGGTGGGGAACATTTAACAAGCTTGGGCACAAGCCAGTGGGAACTTTTGTGTCATACTCTGCAATGCTGATCCTTGCAGTGCATTTACTGAATTTTGTAAATATCGACTGTGTCTCTTTTTAAGGGTAATTACTGAACATAAAGAATTGTAACTATTACCTTACAGACTGCGCAGACCAGATGAACTGTTGTCTACCATATCCTTTTTAGCAGAAAAGAAAAATGTGGAAAAAAACCGTATTTCTAATTGCTTAGATTTTATTTTCATCCTGCTTTCACCATTTTTGTTCACTGAAAACAGAAATTACATGTGGAGGAAAAAGGAGAGTAAAAAGTAAGGAATGTTTTCCTCAAACTAACAGAAAAAATGTAATCTCTGCATATTTTTTTATAAATATTTTTTATTTTGTCATTAAATGTTTTACTAATCACTTTTTTAACAATTCTAAATGAAATTAACTTTTTAAAACATGAAGTGAAAATGACAAGCTCATATTATTTGAGACTCTCAAATCTTCTCATATGCATGTATGCCTGTGAAAGACATCTTTATATGCATAATACTACAGAAGTCATTGGGATTATTCATTTGAATAAAGCCATGCTGGAGCACAAATTTTTATTTGGTCCATGTGTTTTCTGAGTGTTGCAATCTGTCTTTTCATCATAAGGTTGAATATTTTATTACATTTGATACTCAACAAAGCAGAATGCTAGTGAAGTTGAAAAAGGCATGTCATACTATATTACATTTGTTAAAAAAATCTATTTTGATGACAGAATTGAGTCTGTAGCCCTTATCTGTTGTTTAGTTGACTTAATACAGTTTTCATATGGAACACAGTTTGTACTGAAAAATGGTAATTTGCAAGAATCAAAATACTTGTGGGAATGTGCTGGGGATTTTTTTCTGACAGGAAAAAAGAAAGGGTTTTTTGGAAATTCCCCTCGCTTCTTTACTATGTCAGCCTGAAAAAACTGGTCAACATAATGCCCAGATCTCTCAGAATCTGCAGCCCCAGAGAGGCAAATGACCAGACATCCATGAGAACGCGCTTCAGGCTGTCCCTAAGCATGTGAATCTGAAGACACTATTCATATGGCGTGACCTAGGATTAGGAAATCCAGACCTTAAAGGACTTCCACACACCCTGCTATGGAAATGTAAATTTGGAAGACCCACAAACAGGTCTATACTGTTGCAAACCTTCTAGTGGTTGGTTAGTTTCTGTGGAAGTTGGAAAACGAACTATGAAATCACCTTCAGTAAAGAATGAATAGCCTACCAAGTCTCAAATGAGCATTGTTTAGTGATGAAGCTTAAATAAATCTAAACCAAACCCTTGATAATTTATTGCCAGCTGTAATTCGTGTTTGTTATTTTCAACAAAATTTTCAGTCTTTTCAGATAAGATATATAGAATTGTACAGTTGGATGAAATCACAGATCTGGTAGAGGGAGACAGAATAAGCAAGAGGTATGTCCAGAAAATGCAGAGGCCTTCCAAGGCAGTATATACAGTATTGTAAGAGGCCAAAAATACTAACAAGTATAGGGAAAAAATAGATTTTCAGGAGACAGAAAGTATGTTTGGGCAGAGTAAGAAAGAATGAAGAAAAGAACAAAAGAAGTAAGAATTCTTTCAGAAAGGAGATAGGTAGATACTACTCAGAGAAAGTGCCTCTAGTCTTTTCCTATGAGCTGTGCAACCCATGGGATTTTACTATTCGTGGAAATGCATATAAAATTAATCAAATGGAACACCACTTGTGTCTGATACAAGCCAAACCACAACTAATTCAGATACCTCAACAGTTTGTGGACTGTTCCTTTTAGATTTGAGATTTTCTATATGAACTTTGGGAAATGTCATGAAGTTGCCACTGTCATCTGTTGACATTTGAAAACAAAACATCCTGTGTCAGTTTTGGATTTGACTGGAACATACTGGAAACTTTAGTTATCTTAAGAAAAGAAGAGTTAGATTTGATATTACCGATGCTCCGCTTCTTTGTATTAATGATAGATACTGTCACTGCAGAATAAACAAACAGGAAATGGCTCACCTAGAAAAGAAAAAGCTCTTCAAATTCAAACATTTAATTTATTAGAAAAGGCTGAAAAATATCACCAATTACCATCTGATTTTTTTTGCATGGGGATTGAGGGGGTGCGAGGGTGTCTTTGTGCCTATTTCATCCTAACCTTCACAAGAAAGGAGTTTTTAATGAGTGACACGGATAGACATGTAATATAGTCACAAATAATATTTTCTTTAGTCCATTGTGCACATTTAACTCCCAAGATATAACATCCATTTAAAGGAAAACAAAATAGTCTGGTCCTGACTATTTTCTAACTTGATACTTTTCTTCTAGCAAAGGGAGTTCCTGGGAATTGGAGGATCCTACAGTTTATGTCACCAGAAGTCTTTGTGAAATGATGGCTCATTTCTGAACGTATGCTGCTCTCTCATAAATTGCTGCAGGGTAACCACCTTGATCTGACACTCAAAACTGGCATTAAGCAGTAAAGAAAAGGAAATATTTCTCTAACTTTGCAATTTTTTGGGCAAGCAATTGTTTTCCAGGGTATTTCTGAACAACATGTATATATCTGTTGCAAATCAGTTCTCTAATACTATCTGATATTTACTGTGCTTGTTAAATAAGCTTTTCACCAGGAGAACAAGCAAGCCAACTAAAAAAAAGGCGCCAAAATGTAGCTTTTAGAAATTAAAGCCAGTAAAATTCATAACACTCTCCATTTAACTTGAAGGCCAGCAGAGCTGTGGGGATTGATGAGCATAAACAACACTACATGAACAAGCTACTGGTGCTGCAGAAGTACTAAAGTTTCAGAGCTAGAGCACCTTTTGGAGTGAAAAATACACAGGCAAACCAGAAGCACCTTCTTCATTTTGTTTAGTTTCATTAATTTTAAGTGTTACGTCAGCTTAGAAAGCCTAAGAGGGGTGACCTATCTTGCTGAACTAGCTGGGAATGCACTTAGTGCTAGGCAGAAAGACCAGGCAGCAGCTGAGTGTTTTAGAAAAAAAGAAAATAATGTGTTTAAGTGTTTGGGTTTTTTATCTGTTGCCTATTTCTGATGTAAACAGTTGCAAACAGTCATAATGGTCTGCAGTTTTCTGACAGAAAGAAGATAGAAACACGAGTTTTCTTGACAAATTTCAACTGATATAGAAAATAGTTAAAAGTTTTGATAACATGTGAGCATGAAAGGGTCTGCTGCTTTGTTTAGCATGAGAATTATCCTTCATTTCCCATTTTTGAACACCAAGGGGAAAATGTAGTGTTCTGGCCTCTGTAAAATAACCAGAATTTTTCAGTGGTGGCATCACTGGCTCACCTATACTGAAGGAAGCATGTCGTGCTAACTTTACCCACCACAGAGTTAAAGGCTCACAGCATCTGTCTGACACATGGAAAGGTTTTGCCTATACTGGGCGAAAGGGTAAGACTGAACTATTATTCTGAATGGATTTCTATTTACTTTTAGTTATACTGAAGAGGTTTAACTACATATCGCAAACATGGTTTTTGAGAGCAAATCTTCTGGAAGAGACTACTAAAATCTTATCAGTAGGGACTTTTTGATTTAGAATTACTGTTGTTGTTGGCAGTACAACTGTATCAGTATTAACAGTTCTGGGAGCCTTGCTAAAATGACATTTTCAGCACGCAAAGTTAAGGGGCAGAGGTCAGAAAACATCCAGCAGAAACAGATAACTTCTTTGACTACTAGTGATGGTATTTACAGAGAGAAAAAAACCTGTATGATACCTTTGTTATACAAATTGACATATACTTGTACTGCAAATGGCCATTATTTTGGATTTATAGAATGCAAGAGTGCAGGGTTGGTGATTCATATAATGACTAATTTCTAGAAGTACTAAATGTTGCTTTCCTGTTGTAGATAATATTAGTTGGTATTCCAAATTCAGCTAATAGTGGAAAATACAATATTACGTGACTAGCAACCTGGCTTGCAGCCTCTGTAAAGAGGTCAAAACCTGAAAGATTAATGGCAGAAGAGCTGTCCTTTCACTTGTTGAGTTTATTTTCGAGGTAGACTTAAAGAAGTTTGGATAGAAATGGCAGAAATTAACTTGTCATTTTCTATTCCTTCCCCATGAAGAGAAACTTTTCAGTCTGGCACTTTCGCAAACTCTTATATAAAAATCTCTTACGAAGCTGCAGTCCTGAGATATTCCTAACTTTTTCACTTTGATAAAAGAAAACATTTTCTTAATTATTTATCCATATGCCACAAATATGCAGAAAAGAACAGAATTCTCATTTCCCGTAGAGCCTTTTTTATTCCATCAAGCTAAAAAAAAAAGAAAGCATTTAATAAATAAATAAGAAGAGTTTTTCATCTGCTGGCACTGCAGTAAGTATATAGACAAAGAGAGCACCGACTATGCCTTTACCAATAGCTGTCATACATTAGATGTTAGACATCAGTGACAGAGTGCTGCTGCCTGCTTGTCCAGGGACACTGGGGCAATACATATTTCTGTCACAATACTTTGCACTTCTCTCTTTCTTTTCTTATAACATTAGACATTAACTGGATATTAAAAACTCCAGCTTAAATTTCATGATGTATTATGTCATTGAAAACTTACGGTAAACCTATTAAAGAGAACAGACAAACATGAATTTTCCAAGGACTAGTGTTCAGCTTCTGGCTCTCAGAGCATAAAATTGCTTTTGGAAACCCTCTTTTCTCCCTCTTTGCTGCCTTCTCCTTCTTGTGAGTACACAATGTGTTCTTCCTGGGCCAATCTACTTAAAGTGTTATTCTACTCACTGTAGCTGATTCTGCCTATTATTTGCAACACCAGTGATATGTGACCATATAATATGTTGAAGTCATCTTTATTAATTTTAAATAAGTCTTTAATAATCCCTTTTGGATTTTCTCCCCTTAAAGTGTTAGTGAAAGGGGAAAGAACAGAAAGACATTGCCATGGTGCTGCTCACAAAAAACTTTAGCTACAGAGCTTCATGCAGATCAAGGTGGGTTTCCCAGGTGGCTGGATAAGTTATTTATCAGGGCCCTGGGAGGTCCTACATGGCAGGTTTGTTGCGCTTGGCTGTGCTTCTTACTGGTCATGACTAGGTCTGCTGACCTGGCTCCCCAGGTAGACCTTGGACTTGACTCATCTCTGCAGATTGCTTTGACAACCACCATCTGGCACTGGTTACTGTCTGCGGACCTTCCCCACTCTGCTTGCTTGTGTATTGCAGGTTGGTGTCCTTGCTGGTGAGGCTGTGGTCTCGCACACCCTGCTTGCCCCTAGTCTGGGCTTCCCAGTGGGGGCACCTGCTTGTGCTGCCCCAGCACCCTTCCTCTGACCCTGGGACCAACTGAGTGCTGAAGCAAGCCACAGGGTATCTGCCTGCCTCTGGCCTCAGAACACTGCTCCAGAAAGATGTTTCTGCATGACTGTTTCTTGCAGCAACACCTCCCATAGCTGAGGCCAGAAATGATGGCAAATGTATGGCTATAGTGACGCTCGATATGTAAGGATCCCCTTTGGCAGAGTCCTTGGGGATTAGCTATGTTACATCTATGTCTCTGTGCTTGGCTGCAGGACCTCTGGCTCCAGGTTTTGTATATCATTAGGAGGCTTGGGTTTTACTTATTTATTTATTTTCTCCATATAGATTGTATGCAGTTATGGAAGAGAAGTTCTTTGTGTTCACAGTAATATAAATAGTATATATTTCTGTGTATAAATGATACATTGCAGCTGGATAATTGTTATTCTCTTTACTGCTCTGGTGGTAATATAAGGGCAATTTTTTTTAACATTCAGTGGTGAGAGGGAATTGTCTAAATCCAGTGGCATAAATAAGTAGGATGGGATTTATTGTGACCAGAGGCTGCTTCTGAGAGGCTGACTGTGAAGTTGTTTTCTTCTTTTTTCTGTTCTTGCAATGTGACAGAAACTGCTAAAATGAGAGGGACATTATCTGAAGGTCATTGGGAGAAAAGTAAACTTAATGCTAATTTTGAGTGTATATTGCACACATTTGAACGTGTAGGGATGCCTGGGCACTCAGAAAAATCTCAGTCTTAACTATTAATTCTCTTGACAACACAAACTGGAGGTTTGCTTTGCTTCTAGTTAGTATTTTCATGGATTTGATTAATTAAATTAGAATAGTTAGATGTTGTGAGTCACATCTTCAGCTGACATGAGTATTTGAATTGGCTACTGCTTGAAGTAACATTTAATAGCTGACCCCACCTGAAACTTTGAAGATCTAGTGTGTGAACTTCTAGACTGCTATTAAAATGCCATGGATTATGTATTTTAAAAGACTGAATGTGGCCATGGTCAGCCTAGGTTTTGGAAGACTATCCAGCTCTGAATTCCAGTAATGAGCTAAACGTCCATCTTAAGGTCAAATTTTAAAACTTGCCAAAGCCTTTAATGACGGAGCCATGATTCCATGAAAATTGTTCAGTGTTCTGTGTTTAATTAGTTTTAAACTGAGTTCATATAATCTCCTAGAAAAAAATTAAGAACTCAAAACCCACCATTACAGATGCTCACGTCAAAAGAAGTGTCACAGAGTTATGTCTCTGGGAATGAAGTGTCCAAAAGAGTATGCCTAGTGGGGAATTAGGTACACCACAAAAATATCACCATTATCATTATCAAAGCTCAGTGAAGAGGCGTTTATCAGAAACTTGAATTCCTCTTACAGTGTTCTGCAAAGTTGCATTTGGAAAGTTCTTGACAAAAGTTATCTGGAGATAAAAAGGTGTCCCTGTCTAAAGTTATCTGCATTGCATCTGTTTTGAATTCTGTTTTTGGTTAATCATTTGCTTGTTTGTTGCAGAGGGTTTTTCTGTTTGTTTCTAAATCAACCTTAAAAAGAAGGTGTGTTAAAATTTTACAGCAATTTCTCATTTAAAGAATCAACCTAGAGCTACAGATGTGATAGTATAATCCTAAACTTGCTATGTCCCTATTATTTTTCAACAAGTATTCATAAATTTCAAACTGTTATCTTAGGTGTAGAAACTTCATAATCTTACTGATGCTTGATAACATGTGGCAAGGTCTTGTTTTGGGAGCTTTAATAAAAAAATAACCTTTCAATATCAGTTTAATTAACACGTATGAACCACACCCTGCAAGGTAGAACATCAATAAAGAAAGAGCCCTCCAAACTTCTGTAGTTTGCTTGTGATAAAACTGAAAAGTGTCACTCTAAATTTGGCTTGATTCCTCAGAATTACATATTTACATTGAAATATATATTATATATATGTGTGTGCAAGTGTATACTTGTGTATAGAGATGAATATATAGGCATATGCAATACATTTCTGTAAGTAAAGATAAAACAATTTGTTTCTGAATTTGAGAAACAGGTGTGTAATCAGCAGCCTATCTGCTCAGGTTTGTGCTATGATTCTCATAATCACAGTTCTTCAACAGATTCAAACAATAAATATAGAAAAGCTCATTATAAAACTACCAAGATATATCAAAGTTAAAATATCTCAGAAAATAATCTGTTTTAATTACTGAATAAATTTTCTTTGAAGTATTTATTGCTAAGTATTTCCTATTTTTAAAAATCCTAAATACAATGGCAACTCATAAACACATAAATACAATTAAAGTATGTGACAGAAGTATCAAATCTATACAACGTACAAGATGATCAGCTAGAGCGAATGGAAAACCACCACAGGATTTAAGTTAGCATTGCATAGGAAATCAATAAGGTACGCAGGATATTAAACAATATTATTTTGTACCTTGTGTATTGGATACAGGCAGGTCATTTAATGAAAAAGATCCAAAAGTAGTGCAGGGGTAAATCACTTTAGTTTTCTCAGAACTATTGTCTTGGACTTTATAAAACAAATTTTTCCCAATTGTGAATATTGGATCTTCTTCACTAAGTCACAACCGTGCATTTGCTGGTAATAAATAGGAAACATAAACACTGTAAACATCAAAGAAGAAAGTTCGTTATCTACTTCAGAGAAGTATTATATTCAATGGATTAAATCCATTGCTGGTGTAAGTCGAAGCTAATGGATTTACATTAGAGATTAATTTTTCTTACCATTTCAAAGACTCTTAAACTGAATTAAGTTTAAAAGCAGGATACTGGTTGAATAGATACTTCCTACAAAATGTGTAATGTGCTTATGCGGTAGGTTGGCCTTGGATGGCCACCAGGTGCCTACCAAGCTGCTCTATTATGCCCCCTCCTCAGCAGGATTGGGGGGTAGAAAAGAGGATGAAAAAGAACTCATGGGTCGAGATAAAAGCAGTTTAATAAAGAAAAAGCTAAGGCTGCATGCAGAAGCAAAGGGAAACAAAAATATTTATTCTGTACTTCCCATCAGCAGGCAGTGGCCAGCCATTTCTTGGGAATTAGGGTATCAGTATGCGCAGTGGTTGCTCCGGAAGACAAATTTAGTAATGAAAGTCCCCTTCTCCTCCTTTCGCTTAGCTTTTGTTGCTGAACAACCCTTCATATGGTATGGAATATCCTTTTAGTCAGCTCGTATCAACTGTTTGGGCTATGTCCCCTTCAAACCTCTTACCTACCCCCAGCCTAGTGGCCTTTGGGCGGGGGGTAGGGGTTGGAAAGACAGCCTTGGTGCTGTGCGAGTACTGCTCAGCAGTGGGCAAAACACTGGTATGTTATCAACACCTTTCTAGCTACAAATACAAAGCACAGTGCTATGAGGGTGGCTATGGGGAAGTTAACTCCATCCTGGCCAGACCAAATATGGTTTATTTCGTACCATATTTTTAATGAAACTTTACACATTTGCTGCGCATTGTGATTTCTGGGGTTTAAACCAGAGGATGACTGGAAATCAGCTGACATCTCTGGAGACTGGCTGTGTGCACAGTGATCTTTTAGTAGGCATTAAAATATTCATGATGTCCCGAAAAAAGTGCAAAAGTTCAACAGGGAACAAATGGATTCAAGAAACAAATAACACTCAATATATTGTCTAATAAGGGGAGTTCAAAACTAGCATTTGCCGCTTTCAACCTGCAAGCAATTGTATAAAGATCTAGGCTAGCATGAGAAGCTGAGCTAATGACATGCTATTGACTAATTTGACAGCTTTCCAGTTCTGTGTGTATTTCAATTGATTTTTTTAAAACAGAAAGATGGTGCAGCAAGGTTTCCACGATATTCAATTTAGTATTACACTGAAGGGCACTTAGATAGGTTTACAGTTCCCAGTATCTTGTCAATGATTGGTTTTAGCACCTTGTTTAATGTGGGTCTCACTTGTTTGTTCAAGTTTCTGCTGTGTTTTCCTTCTTGGTTTTGGGTTTGTTTCATTAGATTTATTTAGAAAGCCTCTGAAATTTCTTATTTTTGTGTAATTTATATCTACGGATAGATGAAACCTCTGTGTTTAGGTTGTTAAGACGTACTTCAAGACTTTGAAGTTAAACTATTACCACATGGACAAAAAACAAAAATATTTCTGAATGCTTCATAAAATAAAATGCAAACTTAGAAAGTAGATCTATTGAAATTCTTTTTTTTTTAATTGTAGTATGAGATTTTAAAAAGTTAATTTAGATATTAAATTTAAAATAATTTTCATTAAAAATATTTAAACAGTGTATTGTTAAAAATATCAAAATCCTGCATTTTAATATTATCAAGAACACTTCCTTGCTTTTCTCAAAGAATCACAGAATCACAGAATAGTAGGGGTTGGAAGGGACCTCTGTGGGTCATCTAGTCCAACACTCCTGCTGAAGTAGGGTCACCTACAGCAGGCTGTAGAGGACCGCGTCCAGGCGGGTCTTGAATATCTCCAGAGAAGGAGACTCCACAACCTCCCTGGGCAGACTGTTCCAGTGCCCCAACACCCTCAGAGGGAAGAAATTCTTCCTCATGTTCAGACGGAACTTCCTGTGCCTCCGTTTGTGCCCATTGCCC
>Ga0065711_1028641_pt1 | contig 40033 bp, 44 predicted proteins | sample Hoacrofraction12_FD_59098 | JGI IMG/M metagenome (GOLD analysis project Ga0065711, IMG submission 59098) | Hoatzin crop microbial communities from Cojedes, Venezuela - Epithelial fraction 12 v2 (version 2) | ecosystem: Host-associated > Birds > Digestive system > Esophagus > Crop | place... | reverse complement strand
CTCCCCGCCCGCCGCTGCCCTCGGCCTTTCTCCCCCAGGAAGTACATCTGGAGGACCTACCACCTCACCTACGCCGGAGAGAAGCTGGCGGATGACAGGAAGAAGCTGAGGGAGTGAGTAACCGAGTCTGGTCCGTGGGGCTGGGAAGGCCTCGCCGGAGCCCACGCAGCAGCCGCGGAGGCAGGGCCAGCTTGGGAGCCCAGGTCCTGCACGGTGGGACGGGAGGCCTCGCAGGGTTCCTCAGCCACAGCCCGAGGTGGGACAGGAGGCCTCGGGGGGTTCCTCGGCCACAGCCCTTCGGTGCCAAGCGCCATCCATCCAGTTCGGACCTCACCGAGGCGGCCGGACACGCTGCCCCCTGCGGAACGGGCTGTGCTTGCTGAGGTTGCACCTGAGGGCTCCTGCAGAGACAAGGCTGGTGAGAAACAGCCACCAGCGTGAGGGGAGTAGGACGCGGAGAAGGTGAGAGACGGTACCGTGCGTAGGAAGTGCGTTAGTTCTCCTCCCTGGGAACTGGGAGCACCTGGGGAGCAGCTGCTCAGCGAAGGATGAGGGCAGGACACGTTACGTGGTGGAGGGGATGCAGGGTGGAAGGGGCCTCTGGCAGTCATTTGGTCCGACTCTCTGCCCAGGCAGGGTCAGCCAGAGCTGGTTGCTCAGGGCTGCGTCCGGCTGGGGTCGGAGTATCTCCAGGAACGCAGACTCTGCAGCCTCTCTGGGCAACCTGTTCCAGTGCGTGGCCACCCGCACCGAGGGCTTGGCAGAGCTGCTGAGGTAGGAGGGTGGAAAAATGGCAAGCAAAGAGCGAATCAAGGCTCTGGACCTGCACATCCACGTCTCGGAGACCACCTGGTAATGGCAGTGACAAACCCCTCCCACGTCTCCATGCCTGTTCTTTGGGCAAGGAGGCAGGAGGTGCTGCTGCATGCTCTAGCTGCTGCGTGCAGCAGTGCTGGGTATGCCAGCCCGCAGGCAGCCCTCAAGAAATGCTTGTCTGAAGCATTAAATATTTAGCAAGGCAGCCCTAAGTCACGCTGCCCTGCAAAGCCTCAGCCGTGGGCGATGGGCGTTGCATTTAAGGGGATGTTGCAGTTAAGGCAGACAACCGGATCCTTTAGTGCTGGCAGCATGTTCTCTGTACACAAGAGAATTTTAGCTTGTCGGGCATTAGGGCACAGCATGTGATTGTAGGAGTCCATCTGCCCCTGGGAAAGAGGCGGCTGTGGGATTTGAGAGGTTCCTGGGAAACTGGCGTGCGACAGCAGAACTCTCTGTTCAGGTATGGCATCAGGAACCGGGACGAGGTCAGCTTCATAAAGAAACTTCGGAAGTAACCTGTCGGGTAGGTCCGTTAAGAGCTACCTTCATCTTCCTCTTCCCCGGACCTCCCAGCAGCGGGTGGTGCTGCTCCCGCTGCGCAGCACAGCATTTGAGTGCCCGTCTCCGCAGGCACCAGTCCGCTTCCACATGCTGGCCGTGTTGCTTGTGCTTCTCTCAGGGCGGGGAACAGGACTTGGCTCCTTCAGTTAACGTACATCAGGAGCAGAGGCAGCGATCTTAGCGCTGGCAGTGGTGTATCTGTAACCCTGCTTTGCGTTTGGACTCTGAATCTGCTCCTGCCATGTCCTGAGATTTATTAGACACAGCGTTCCTTTGTTTGCCCTTGTGACTGTGTCTAAGCGCTTGCTGTCCTTTCGGCTTCCCGGCTCTCTGGCAGTCGCTGCTAGGAGGTGGCTGGGTGCTGACTGCCATCACCCCAGCGTTTGGGTCCTGCCGTGTGCCCCTCGCGCCTGCGGGACTGTTCTCCCGCCCTGCTCCTGTGCCATTCCAAGCCCTGCGGCTAACGGAAATGTCCCGTGGGCGCACACAACCAACTGTGACAAGCAAACACAACCCGGCCTTTGCTGTTTCCCAGCGGGTGCGTTTTGAGCCATTTTTCTCCATTGCTGCAAGCTACAGGGAGTCAGGAGAAGGGACCCCAGCTTCCAGATCCTGCAGGTTTTGTCTCTCAATTTCTCCCTCTTCTGGCTCCTAGAAACTGAGTTCAACCAATTCATTGTTTGCAGAAGACAGGACACCCCACCAGCCAGCTTTTGGTCATGGTATTGCCAAGGTGTTTAACGGGTGCATTTAAGAGCACTTCCAGCACAGGAAGCGCTAGCAGCATGTCTGTGTACCCGTTTGTAGCCTATGCAGACATAATTCTGGTATTATACTGCTGTTTTTAGAAAGTTGTACACACACACAAACACAAGATGTGGCCAAGACTCAAGCTTAGTAAGTTTAAACTATGCCTGCTTCCCCTCCCCATCTGAAAACACAACCACGGTGTCTGAAGAGCAGTGGTAAGAGCAGCTTTTCCAAACACTCGGGTTTTTTGTTCTGCGGCTCCAGCTGGCTGCATTAGAAGCGGTTGCTTTGTGACCACAGTAGCTTTTTTCTTCTAACGCTGCACCATTTGCATCATCCCATGTAACGAAACGTGTGCCGTGGCCAAGCAGTCTGCCGCACGGTGCCTGTGGCCAGCAGTCACCTGTGGCACTGGCCAAGCCCCCCAGCCCGGTCTGGGTGTGGTAGCATGATGATAAGGGAGCCCAGCACGCAGTAACTGTTGTCACTGCCAGCTGTTGTCTTTCTTTACCAGAGAGCAGAGAATCCAGCCCTACCAAGACCAGACTGCAGCTTCAGCGCGTTCCTGGAGGAAAAGGCTGTAACATTTCAAAGAAACAAGCTCTAGCAGAAAGGACATTCTCGCGTGTTTTTTTGCAGTTGCTATTTGAAATGTCTGCTGCTGAGCTGTATGTGGAACCCACTTTCAGTGATTAAAGAGACCCTCTACCTTCCTGAGGCTTTTAAGACCCCTATTTCCAGCTACAAATCTGTGTCGGAGTGTTCTGGGTGGTAGAAAAGGATTGATTCTACTGGTACCTGAAACAGCACGGGTGAGATGATAGATACAGAAAGTAACAAATGTAGCCACAGACTATGCCGAACAATTAACAGTAGCTAAAACGCTACCTTGCCGTTTAATCACCACCTTAGCAGCAGTAAACAACTCTGGTTAAAAATGTAGTACTGAAACTAGTGTAATAAAAATAATGGCAGCAGAAGAGGTTCAATACAATTGAACAAGGCACAAACGTTCTGTTTTCAGAGTCTTCTGAGATAAGGCAAAAACATGCCTGCCAAGTGCTAAGGAGACAGTTTAAATTAACCACGGGCAGGGTTAGAAGTGTCATTGGATTAGAGGCTCTGTCCGCATGGAACCAGCACAGCAAACGCAAAGACAGTCCATCTCCAGTGCCTGCTCGAGAAGCCAGTCTTTGCCTTTCAGTGGAGCTGTGCGTCCAGGTCATACTTCTCGCAGAATTTGTCTGTGAAGGGTATACAGGTAAGGAACTCGCACCACTCGCACTTGATGGGGTAGAAATAGAACAGAATCACAAGTCCTGAGAAGAGTGCAATGAAGATCAGCTGGAAAACTATAATTTGGCATCGCTTCCTATATAAATCGAACTTCCCGAAGCTAATGTAGGGCAGGAAGGCAAACGAGAGGAAAAAACCACTGATAAATCCTGAAATGTGAGCAAAATTATCAATCCAAGGCAGGAGGCCAAAGGCAAAAAGAAAGAGCACCACAGCCAGCAGCTTGAAGAAAGCCCTCCATGGACGTGCCAGGATTTGCCAACTCTGGAAGAGCTCCACAAAGAGACAGGCCAGAATCCCAAACTGGGATCCTGCAGGGCCAACCTGCAGAAGAAGAGCATTACAGGTAACATCAGGCAGATGGGATGTGGCCTCTGCAGCCAGCTCCAGGCATTACAGTTATGTATCAGTCAACCCCCTCTTCAGTGTTGCTTGGGAAAGAGATGCCGCAGCCTGCAGCTTCGTCCTTATCATGGGGTTCAAAGAGTAAAGGGGCCTGGTTTGATTTAGGATCAAGGTAGGTGTGAGGCCAGCAGTCACCAGCACAGACCTAAAGGAGGGCAGATCTGGCCACCAGCATGGAGAAACCCTTGAAGACAATCTCCTGGCTCCCCACACCGACCGGGTGCTTTTCCTTATTGAAGGATCTGGAAGATAGTCCTCCAGGCCCCACCACGCAGTCTTCTAAGGTGCAGCCAGATGGTCACCTCAGACTTCTCCAGCTGTGGCATGCGGACAAGGACAATCCTGGACAGACTGTGGGAAAGGTGAGCTCTGCTCCTTGCCCCTCTCCTGCCTGCCACTCGTACGTGGAGGGTCTCTGGCACCAGCTGCAGCTCAGTTCCCAGTTGCCAGGGGCCTCTCTTACCCTGTGGCTGGACAAACCCCCCCATTTGTTACAGGAGGGAGCCTTCTTACTGCAGCCAGACTTTAGCTACAAACCTGCATAAGGCACGTGCTGCAGAGAGGAGCCTGGCTCTGGGCTCTGCCTCTGCCAGCGAGACACAGGCAAGTAGAGGAGGCTTGTGTTCAGGGCAAGTTACTGGGACCCTAGTCTGCAGGAGACCCACCTCTGCTCTGTAGGGTAGAAATATTGCACTGGCAAGGTTCCCAGTGATGCCACTGAGCAGGTAGATGATAGAGATGCGATGCCATCCTGCCAGCTTCTCTAGGTCCCGCAGGATCGTCATTTGGAAACAGATTGAAACCAGACAGTGCAGGATCCTGCCAAGTTCAGAGTACAGGAGCTGAAGCAGCAGCCACTGAAGTCACCGCTGTGTTTGTGTTCTGTGCTGAGCCTCGCTGAGAGCTCCTGATCTGGCCTCACCCACACCTCTAACATCCCTCCCGGCAAGCTCAGCAGGGACAACAGCTCAGCCCCGCTGTGTTCCCCAGGGAAGGGACTACCAGAACAACCCTCAGGAGCAATCCTAGGGTTCCCCACCCAGATAGTGGAAGCTTTACACCTGTGCTTACCCAGCGTGGAGGAAAAGCGAGAGCCAGAGGCGGTAGAACTGGTCAGGGACTTCTGGGTTTAGGAAAGGGAGGAGTCCACAGACATCATCCATGCAGTGCACCTAGGGCAGCAGGAGTGGGGTTGCGAGGTGTGCCAGCCAGTGCCAGCCAGTTACTAAGGCCAGAGCAGAGACTGCAGCTAGCTCTGAGAGAAGGGCTTTCCTCCCTCTTCTCCGCTGTATCACGCCCCAACCCACGTACCCAACACCAAGTTACACGTAACCCCACCCTATGGCAGCTTTATGCCCTCGCTCTTCACCCCAGCACATCCACATCTGCTCACCAGTGGAGCGGGAAGGTTGCATTCTCCCGCTGCTTCCACAGTGGTCCTGGGCTGGGCTTTTGCAGCTGTCCGCCCAAGTCCTAAACTGATCTCCAAAGAGGGACAGATGCAGCCAGCTCTGCCACTACAGCCTGGATCAGCAACTTCCCCCGGGCTCAGGGTGGGCAGGACACAGGGCTCCCACCTATACTGCAGCACAGTCGCCCCAGGATCTTGCCAAGCTGCTAAGGGGAACAGGAGGGAGAAGGGCAGCCACACAAACCCCCAACTCCACGCTTACCTGAGAGCAGAGCGTTGCCTCCTCGTGGAAATAGCCCCGCATAAATTCACAATACTCCCGGGAGGTTATTTCACACCTGGAGGTGGCAGAGTTACCAAAATGAGGAACAAGGCACACGTGGAAGGCACAACAGACCATCCCGTGCCCTCCCAGGCCACCCGCTCCCCCTTGTCTCGTCCCAAGTCTGCCTATAAGAATCGGCACCTCCAGCTGCCTCCAACATGCTGTCCTGTTTCTGCACCAGATGCGCTAATACATTCCCAGCTGAGCCCAGTGCCGCTCTCCATACACCCCTCTGGCTTCTCTCCCACAGGTAAGCACGAGTCACCTCCACAGACTAACACCCAGCACACAGGGGCTCCAGCAGAAGCGCTGATGCCGAGCTAGTTACAGCTGAGCAAGAACCCCCAGAGCCAGGGGAAGTTGTGTGTCTGGGGCAGGGGAGTCTTGTGCCTCCATAGCTGACAGAGCGGGAAGGGGGGGCTAGGCCCAGAGTGTCCTGGTCATGACTTTCAGGGACAGAGAAGCTCCTCCGGGCAGCGCCGATTCTTCTCCCTAGCAGGCAAAGCCAGCCCCAAGCACTGGGTAACTACTCAAGCTGAGTAGCAGCATGGAGAACAGCATCTTCCTCCTCAGCAAACCCAGAGCAGGTCATTTCCTGACATGATCTTGAGTGGTCAGGGACTCCAGGACAGGGCCAACGTAGCCTGTCAGGACCAAGCTGGCCACTCCCCAGGAAAAGTGCAGCACTCCCCAGCAGAAGTATTTCATCCCTTGGGATCTGAGTCTCTCCAAACTGCAGGACCACTTGAGCGAGACAGCCTGCTGGACCATAGACTCAGGCTGGCTGTTATCTCCTGCTCATCCCAGAGTCCTGCTCCGGCTGGGAGACGTGTCCTGGTTTCCTGTCCCAGCGGGGCTCTGGGCTGTGTGTGGGAAGGACGAGGAGGACAAACGGCTGCATCTACAACCTGGAAAGGGCCCCCGTGTCTCACCCCAACACCCAGCCCCTCTCCGTACAGGTCAAACTCCTTACCGTCCTTTGGTCCCAATGCAGCAGGGCCGGCCTGTAATGACGCAGTCCATGTGGAGGTGGTTGGTGTAATTCCCAGCACTGTTTTTTGTACAGATCTGGAAAATGACAACAGGCTGCAGTCAGACAGCCACAGCTTTGCTGGCTGCCTGGGTAAGGTCGAAACAGCCCCTCGGGAAGAAGCCAGTCCAACAGACACAGGCCTCCAAGGCCTCCCTCTGACAGCAGCGCGGCACTGACACCCCATCTGCCTGAGCCCCAGCCAACAACTCCTCTGCCGCAGGATGAGAACAGCCCCGAGGCTGAGTCGGTCTCCATCACCCTGCTAGCCCAGGGCCTTCGCTGGCACAGGGGAACTTTTGTTGTTGCAGGGCTTTGAGCCTTGCCTAGACAGAGCCATGGCTGCCCTGATCCGGTGTTTGTGACAACAAGTAGGAGGCTGCACTGGAGACCCCTCCTGCCTTTCCACGAACACAGCTGTGGCTCAGCACAGTGGGATCCACAGGCTGTAGCCCAGCTGCCCGGACGGGCTCTGTGCCACCGGCAATGCTCACCGGCCACTTGGTGATGTCATCTGGCCACTCATGCGGCTCCATCGAGGCTGGCTGCTCACACACCCTGCAGCAACAGAAGGCAGAGATCAGCCTGAGGAAGAACTTTCCCCAGCAGCAGGCAGGGTGCCCCCGGGACCCACGGCACTGTCCCTGCCCGCAGGCTGCAGTCCCACGGCTCCCCTCGGTCGCTGGCAAGTGGCTGCCAATGGGATCAAAGCCGCAGCCTCCTTCCAGCGAGAAGGGCTCCAGCACCAAGGCAGCCATCCGAGAGCACGCAGCTGCCCAGCAGCTCGCTGGCTCCTTCCCAGGTGGACACAACCCCAAAGACGAGCATTCAGCTGGTCTCAGCTCGACATCAGCCCATGGTGACGGAGGGCAAAGGCGTGCCGTGGCACCCAGCAGCTGGCAGGGCTCTGGGGAGTTCCCATGAAGGGAGCCTGTGTGGGGAGCAGGTGAGGAGGGGGAGAGGGATGAGGAAGGCACCCACAGCTCACAACAGGCCAATAACAACAGAGCCCAGGGGTGAGCAGAAACATGACCACGCTCTGCCTCAGCCTCCCCTGCAGCCGTTGGGGCAGGCAGGGACATCACTGCCCTCATGTCCCTTGGTCTCCAGAGCAGCTGCTGTGCCATCCAGCAACCAACCGGCCTGGGACTCCGTGCCCCTCTGACTCTACTGTCACAGCAGCCCTGTGTCCCCAGGATGGCAGCTGAGCTAGGCAGGACCTACCTGGGGTCCTGATGACAAACAGACCCAAATTGCCTCTTGCTTCCTGCCAGCGTTGGTGTGCTGGGGTGGTGGGGCCACTTCACCCACACGGCCAGGGTGGACTGCAGGAAAGAGGAGACGTGTCACCGTGAAGCCCAGGGTGGGAGAAGCATCAACAGACGCGGCCTTGAGCCGGCAGACACAGCATGAAAGGGGCCACCACACTCACCGAGCACTCCTCCTCTGAGGTCTGCACACAGCCTGACTTGTCGTTCCGCACGCAACAAGCTGAGTGCTTCTCCTTCTCCCGCTTGGCGCTGATGAAGCTGTGCACTTGCTGGTCCTGCCTCATGCACGGTGAGAACTTGGCCCCTAGGTGGATCAGGGCCTCCTGGCAGAGATGGAAATACTCAGCTTGGCCAAGGGGCAGGCAATGATTGCCTGGGGCAGAGCAGGCTGAGGGAGCTGCAAGGGAGTACCCCTATCAGGACTCAAGGGACCAGGGACGAGTCCTGCATGATGAGGCCCAACACACATCAGGCACACTCTCAATCTTTGCTTTGAAGATTGCAAGCCCAGAACAAAAGCTCAGGGATTTCTTTGCCCATGGCCCCAGAAAGGCCAGCACTGTGGCTGGGAAAGCAAACCTTGGGACACGACAGCCCTTCCCAGGCGGAATGGCATCAGGAAAGCTGTCACACACCATACAACTCCTGCATTTTCTCTAGCCCCATGCTTGGCTTCACAGGAACAGGGTGCAAAGGAGGAGTGCCAAGGTCCACCCCAGCCTGCAGGCAGCCCGTTCTGCAGGGTGGCTGGGGCAGGGAGCACCTCTGCACCTTGCCAGTGACGGTAGGGCCCCGTGGAAGTCCAACCAATGGCAGCTGCGAGCACCAAGCTCCAAGCAGCAGAGGGCTCGGGTCCCTGGGGTGGCATGGCTGCAGCACGCAGTCCCCCATCAGCCCACCAACAGTCCTGTCCAACGGCACTCACTGAGCTGGGGCCGATCCAGAAGTTTTCCTGCTGCACGTATTTGACGTTTTCATAAACCCCTCTGTTTCGCAAGACCTGCAAGGAGAGAAAGCCAGAGTGAGCTCCTGCCCACAGGGTGAGCAGGGCAAGAGCAGGGGCTGGTGAAAACAGCACACAGCATGAATAGAAATCCCCACAGCCAATGACTGGCCACACGGTTCTCTCAAACCAGTCTTTGGCAGGATCACAGGTAAACCCTCATCAAGGCATTGGCACCTTCATCTTCAAATTTCATTTAAAATGTCTATCTCTGGCTATTTCAACTTCCAAGAAATTCCAGGGCCTGGAGACCTGGGAGTGGCTCGAGAGCCTGCAAAAACCTTCACACAGCTCAGAAGCATGAGACACCTGCTGGCAGTGTAGGCCCAGGTGCTGGTGACAGTGCTCCGAAAGCTGTCAGACACATAGGTGAGAAGTTCCCCAGGGCATCCCCTGCATGGAGCAGGGATATGGCTGCAGAGGTATGTACCCCAGAGACCTTTAACAACACATGGGAAGGCTACAAACAGCTTCAAGGTCAGCTCTCAAAGTCAGACAGGTCAGTTTTGCTCCTGGCAGAAGCAAAATCCTGCAACTGTTGTGAAAACTTAACTCAGGTTTGGAATATTTGCCTGCCGTGAACATCCTTCTGGCCTCCACCAGGAGGGGAACAAGTTGTCTGAAAGGGCTCCCAGCACAGACACAACCAGAGCCTGCGAAGAGCCCACCATGCTTTGTGCCGGATACAGTTTGATGTCAAGCGCAATGCGGCTGCAGGAGGCAGAGAAGGTGGCGTGGGGGCTCACAGAGATGCTGTGGGCAGCCCCCCAAGGCTGGATGCCCAGTGTCCAGCCGTCAAGGCCCTCAGGCAAGCAGCCAATACGCTGAAGACTACGACACAAAAGCCGGCAGCTGAAGGCTGACACAATCACGCTCCAGGCAAGTCAGCGGGATTTACTTACTGAGTCAACAGTTTCGTGTTGTGAGAACCCCACAGGGGCGATGCCGTAGATGCACACAGCAAGGATGGTGATGAGTGAATGCACAAAGGTGACCCAGTAAGTGAAGAAAGGCCTGGATGGAGGGAAAGGGAAAAGATCAGAGGCAGAAGCCCAGGCATATTACATCTACTCATAGAACACAGGAGAAAAGCTGACAGTTTTCCCCAGGGACCTTGGCAGAATCTGAGGTACAGGGCCAGGACTGCCTAAGGATGCACAAGGCTGGAGGCAATGGCCTAAGGTCTGGCTGGCAGACAGACCCTGTCTGCTCTGACTCCCCCATTACACCAGGCAAGCCACTGTTTCCCAAGAAAACATCCATAAGAACACATAAGCATGATGCCAAAGTGTGCTGCGTGTCTGAAATAATGGCTTTAGGGGTATGATCGGCGGCAGGGATACCTGAGCCTTCCTGTTCATCACAGGACAGCGATGGTGGGGCAGACATCAGGCAGCAGAGACACATACAGCCAAAGCAACACGAGGAGCAGGGTGAGCTCCCAATCTACGGCGATGCTAACATGCTGCTGTCTGCTGCAGTTTGCACATTACTTCAGGGATACGGACTGGGGGGTCTAGTCAGCAGGTTTCACCCAAGGCCCCCGAGGCAGTGACCCGAGTCACCGAGGGGCAACAGCAATCACTCACTCGCCAGTTCTGTCAGGACCCCTTCTATGACTGCAGCTCTCACCTGTGATCATCCATGTCCTCAATCTGCCGCTTGACATAGCTGTCAATGCGCTTGCGGTATGTACGGTTTGTCAGCTTCCCCACCATACCCAGGCCATACGGCCTCTTCTCCTTGGCAAAGAGCTTCCTGACAGGGACGGCGATGCGCTGGCCACGCTTCTGTGGGCTGACACTCACCACCTCCTGCCGCAAGCGGACCTTGGGCTGTGCCAGGGCCCCATCCTTTTGCTTCCTCCAGCCTCGCTCCAGTGGCCTGAAATAAAAAGTGGGACAGCAGTGGCTTCCTTCTGCATGGCACAGCAACAGGGACCAGTCCTTCCCTGGTCTCTGGTGGCAGCAGACGCTCTGTCTATCCCAGCACAGCCAGGCTGAGCAGCAGCTGATGGCAGACAAGGTGCCCTGAAGTGGAAGCTGTATTTCAGAGGGTTACACAGCACAGCAGGTGGCACAAGGCAGCTCTGCCAAACTAAGCCCCACCAATGAGGAGCTCTCAAGGCCTTAAAGCAGCGCTTCAGCAACAGGCTAAGACAAGGGAGGCCGCAGCCAAGCACATCTGCAGCCTCACACACATCTGTTTCCTTCTCTACTTCATTCCTCTTGCTCTGCTCTCTGCTGTGAAATGGAAGTGTAGTTTAGCCCAGCAGTGCAAATCCCCACCCTTGAAGCACTTTACTGTGACTGGACTGGCAAGTCAAACGCCCGTGCCCACCCAAATCAGGCAGAGGAGAAGAGCAGGAATCCAGGCAGCTTCCCAGACCAGGAAAGTGACACTGTCGCCTGCTGCAAGCTGTGCCATTTCCCCCTCACCACCTGTCTTCCACTCCTCCCTTTATTTGCACTGATGCGTGCACTTTTCAGGAGAACAACAAAATGAGGCTTCAACAACACAATAAAATCCCAAGCATCACTGTCTAAAGGAAGGCTTTTTGACCAAAACCGAGCGTGCGACAACCATTGCACAAGCAACTGCTGAATAATCCTTGCTTTGTAAGTCTCCATCACATTCCGATGTTTCTGTATTTCTTTGCTCTTCGCCAGCAGTCTGGAGGTCGGGTCTGCAGCATTCAGACCCCAACCAAAAAAAATAAACAAGCAACCAACTGCCGCCATTTCACCCTCGCTCACTGCCTAGCACTGCAGCAGGCATATCCCTGACACGTGCTCTGGTCTCGTGTACCTTCTCTGGCTTCCCAAGTGGCCCCCTCTGCACAAAGACCAAGGTTGTCAGAAGTGGTCAGAGAAACCAGCTGAGAAACTTTTTTCTGAAAGATCATCAGAGCATCTTGGAGAGATCACAACAGCTCTGGAGAATGGACAAGCAACGGGGTGAGGGAGAACCTGAACTTCTTTAGGCAAAAACACTGCTGTGAGACTTCAGCTATTTTCAATGGTGCACCTTGCAGTTTTGATAAAGCTGATAGTCCCAACTTCCCCTTGGGAAGTCCTTCTCCCACAGAAAGTGCAGACTCCACCGCAGCCTGCTCTTGCCCCAAGAGCTCATGTGGTTTCTGTGTTATGGACGTGCTTTTTCCCAGTATTTCCGGTGCTGGGCTATCAGCCTATGCCAAAATAAACGCCTAGCCACCTAAAAGGACACCCAACTATGATTCTGATAACACTTCTCTCAAGTGTGAAAGAAATGTATTTTCCTCAATAAAACTATCTAAGGAGATCCAAATGGAGCCAAGAAGACCGAGACGTCTCAGAGAAGTGATAACAAACTCCCACCATTTGCTGCTTCCACTTACGGTAAGACTGAGTCAAGTTCTTGGAAACACTTGAACACCAACACAAGCAAGATGGGCCATGAGCTGCAGAACCACCACTAGGACCTCCCTGTCTGCTCCATGTTCACACCCCACGGAGTGCTCTGCTGGGGTGAGCTGCCAGCTAAGCTAGAGCTGACTCGGAAACGACACAGGGCAATTACTCAGTATCAGTTACTCAGGTGGAAAAAATCTAGGCACACAGTACAGTACCACCCACATATCTGCAGGGCTCTCAGCATCAATGCCACACCTTTCTCTCATTTCAAGTGAGGAATGTAGCCCTGCTCGACACTCAGCAACGCTTCACACCACTCCTTGGAGCAAGACAACAGTTCCTGGTGACTGTGGCAATGGCAACAGCCTTCTCGTCTTTGCTACGTTCTCCATAGCCGAAGGCTGGGCCCTCAGCATCCTCACAGCTGATTTAAAGCATCTTTCTGTTTCCTCAAGGCATGATACAGTCTCCAAAACACATCACGTGAGGCTGGAAGTTTAGGAGAGACTGGAGAGGTGGCCTCAGAGTCACCTTTCACATGCATGGGGGCAGGAGGTCTTAAGCTGGGTTTAAGAAAACCCATCACTGCACTACTCTGAGCTGTGCACCAAGCACCCACAGCACTCGGATCCTGGCTTCCTCCATGCAGGAGGTCCCACTCGGAATGGGTTGGCCAACCCATGTCAGGCTTTGGCAGCTTCCAGGAAGATACTCACAGTAGCAAGTGGCTTCTTTCAAGCTCGTTCTTGTCCAAGGCACCTCCTGTGAGATCTGTCTGATCTGGAGGTTTCACCTCAGCATCTTTGATTGCAGCTTCTGATGGCGACTCAAACACTTCATCTGGATAAGTAGAGAGCTCCTCATGAAGGACTCCTTCCTGGGCAGAGAAACAGAAGTCCCATCAGAAGAAGCCAGCACCACATTTGAGACACCAGCCCTAGCAGCAAGCAGTGCTGCTCTCTGCAACACACAGCCCTGCCAGACCACACCAGAGCCCTGCCCCTCACCCGAGCAAAGAAAGAAGTGTCGAGCTCGTCCGGAAAATCCACCGTGTCCTCCTCCAGGAAACTTGCTGGGGTGAAGCTGCGCCGCTGAGCTCTCCGCAGGGTGCTGTCCTTCACAGAGCGACCCTGCAGCCAGAGAAAGCGGCATCGGGTCACTGCCAGAAACCCGAACCCCAGGCACACGCAGGGCCACCCCAGCCAGCACGCAGGGGGCCCAAGTGCTGAGCTGGTTCATGCTGGTGCGTGGGCCACAGCAGGCCTGCTGACGTGCGACACCTTCCTGGTGAAACTCACAGGTGCTACCCACTTCCCAAGCCACAGTGCCCATCTCCCATATGGGTGAGGCTTGCAACTTGCTCCTCTACCGCGTATCGTACAATGTCTCTGACCAAATCGCTGCGACGGGTGGTACTGGACACAGCAAAAAGGTCACTGGGCCCAGGAAAGCAGACACATGGCAGGATGAAAAGAGTTGCATAGAAAGAGTCTCAGGTACTTCTGCTCTTCTATGACTGCTGGCCAGGTGCAGATGGACTGCCCAGAGGTCCACGCAGGCTGAACTGGACGTGCTGGAATGCTCTGAGGCTGCTGGCTGTGGGAATTGAAGTCCTCAGGCCAACAAAGGGAAAGCCAGACCTGTACCATAACCTAGCCATCATCCCTGCTTCTTCCAAATCCTGCCTTCTAGGCACACGGCTGAAACAGGAGATGGGTTGGTTTCTTCCCCTGCACCACTGCTTTCCCCGTCCTCTCTGCTCAGCAGCTCCCTCTCTCTCACCCCTCCCTCAGGGCAGAGCCCCATCCTGCCTCCAGACGGGTCCCTGCTCTCCTGCAGCCAGTACCTTCACCAAAGCCGCAGCTGCTCGGAAACTCATTTTGGCAACAGACTCCCGTTTCCGCCGTCGCGGGAGGCGATTGAACCCTGAGCGCGAGCTGGTGAAGGAGCAGAGCGAAGTGGCGCCTGGCGTGATTGGCGTGTGCGGGATGCTGCAGCCATCATTGTCGTCGGCCATACGGAAAGCTCGGCCGCGGGCCAAGGGGTCTATGATCTGCCAAGAGAAGAAGCCCATCAGTCCATCTGTCCCCAAACCCTCCCTCACCAAGCCCCTCTCCCTCCAAGCAAACATCTTGAGGCCATGACAGTAGCCTGGCTCCTCGGACTGACCAAGAACCAGGCTGGACAGACCAACAAACAATTCTACAATAGGGAGATATGAAATAACCTGTTGCAAGCGAAACCCTAGTTGTAAGCCTCAAACCTAAGTCCCCACACCCCTCCCCCTGCCCTTTCTTTCTTCTCTTATTCTTTCTCTTTTTCTTTTGTTGGTGTTGATGATTTTCACCCAGAATGTTCCTGATGTTCACAGGAGACTCCAAACCTTCTTCAGCCCTTCCTAAGTTCTTGGTTTCTTTCATCTCCTGTGCCAGCGAGCTCTACAGTCAGAGAACGTGCTGTTTGAACAGGACTTTGAGAAATCCCTGAAAACAGCCATGCTCTTTCTCCAGCTAGTTTCCTTTCTGAGACTGGACAGCCCAGCCCAGTATCCTGTTGAAGCTTAACTGTATATTTACATCTGCCTCCATTAAGTTATAACAGCTGGAAAACGCAGGCAAGCTTCCGGGAGCTGCAGGCCCTTCTTTGGGACTCTTCAGGCCAAAGCTCTCACTTCTTCCAAACATACGAACCAACCTAATGAAAATATTGCCTTCAGCTACAAACCTTGCCTCTGTCCTTACATCATCACAGCTGTGGTTTCCGTAAGAATTCTATGCTTTATCCTAATGTTTTACGAGCTTTGTTTAATCCACAGTTGCACAGCCAACAGGAAGCTTTATGGGCTTACACCTCCTGATACCATGTACTGGTTTAATGCAGCCCACAGAGCGCCCAACAATATTTCTGAGTCTCCTGTGACCAAAGACCAACTGCAAGGTTCTTCAGCTAGGAATCAAACAGGAAAGAGAACAACAGGGTGAAACTCGATTGAAAGATGCACAATATTCTCCTCTGTTTCCATGATGCAGCCAGGCTTCAGGTCACAGACTAACCTGCTTTGGAAGGAATTTGTTCCTCCACTTGCCCAGGCTGCAGTGGTGATCACTAATGCACAGTAATCAACCACATCGATTACTACTGCTGAATGGAGCAAAGGGAAGGGCTGGGATATTGTCAGTTAGTTCTGAAGTGCTGGTAACTGGATGTGCTTGACTGGGTCTTGTCCCCTGTCGTCACACTAGAAGGTAGCAAGTAGAGGGCTACCAGATGCCCTTCGCAGGCACTCAAAATCTTATTCTGAGGACCCGTGAGCAGAACTGTAGTACCACTGACGCAAGAGACACTTTTCAAAATCCTGAAACATCACCAGGTTTCTATGAGGACAGCAGTTGTGCTACTGCCTGCATTCTGCTTGGGACAGGGATCCACGAGGCAAGTGTCCTGGGTGACACCAGGCTTGTTACTGTACATTTGGGTCCAGGACACTGTCTGCTCTGTGTACAACAGAATTTTGCCCTTGTAAAACAGCAGCAAAAAGCCTGAGCCAAGAGCTCTTGGTCACGCTGCACACACCTAACCACCACCACAATCACAACATGACCACTGTGGCTCCGAGCCTATCGCCGACACAGCTGAGGGATCTCAGCCTACGAGGCTGCAGAGAGGCTGCTGAAGGAGGGAGTCTGCCAAAGTGTACCTGAGACTGGAGAAGTGTCTGAGCACGGAGCCCAGACATGTGCAGGCAGAGCTAAGCCCGCAGATAGGTCACGGCTGCCAAAGTGGTAAAGGCACTGTGCAGGAAGCTCACGACAGCCTTGACACTGTCCCAGGTTACTCACCTTTTGCATGCCCAGCTGGCAGGGTCCGACATAGAGCGGAGGAGGAGTCTCTGTGCTCGTTAGAGAAATATTGTCCTGACTGGGCAAGTCCATTTCCCGGATGACCTGAGGTTTCAGCTTCCCATACCGCAGGCTGCAGTGGCGGAGGCTCTTTCTCTGCCATTTCTGAGTAGCGTCGCTGTCTTTGCTCACCCCAAACCAGTCCGCTGTGCCTCTGAAAGATGCCAGCGTACAAGTGCAAAGAAGCATTATGCTTGCTTGGATTACACACATGAAAGGACAAAACCCCTGGTGGTCACTGCCAGCCCACCCCAATTCAAAGGCAGGCAGAACTCATCCCCATGAGCATCTCGCAGCCTGTCCTCAGCTGGTTTTAACAACCTGACAGATGCTGGCCAGAAGCGTTCAACCATCAACAGCATTCTGTCTCTTAAGATAGAAGAAAAATGACAGAAGGGATTCATTGTGTGTAAAAGACAGTTGGTTCCGAGTTTTTCTAAAAAGAAAGAGAGAGATGGAACAGAAATTCGGAAGATAACTTGGTAAAAGGATGTTTTCTCTTTAAAGAACATGTACTGAAAACACTTACCATCTGCAGGCCAGGTCTATGTCCCCATTGTGGGACTGTACTGTTCCATGGCTCTGTAGCTTCTCCCAAGAGCCACCAGAGTTCACGGTTCTCTCCCAGCCTCCCCCCACTCTCCCAGAATATCCCTAACTTCTCCATCTCATGCTGCAGGATTTCCACCCCCCTCAAAGGTAACATTAATGGCAAATGTTTGCTATGGTCTTGACCTCTGCCAGGGCAGACACACACAGTTCTAAGCCACTGGTTGCAGAAGTAGGAGCAGAAGGTTGCAGCCACGAGGTGGGTTTGCTGCCAAGTGGCTGCTGCCGCAGAAGAGCAGTGGATCAGAAGCAAAATCCCAAGGAAGGCAGAGAGGGATCGGGATAAGTCAGGCTAACAACCTACTTCAAATATTGCAGGACAGCTGGTACCTTAAACCTACAAAGATCATCGCAGCCCTGCCAACCTCTCCCACCGTGGTTAATCCTTCCTCAGGAGATGACAAGCTGTGTCAGCCTACAGTTGTTTGGCCCAGGTATCAAAACCTGAAAGTCCTTCCAAGCCAAAACCGAAACCCTGGCCCCAAGCCCCCTGGCTCAGGGGCAGGATTTCCAGCTGCTGAGAAGCAAGAGAAAGGGAGTATTAAAACATACACTGGAGTAAAGGCTGGGTTAAATCTAGAAATGGGTCACACAGGGGAATTGAGTCAGTACACCGGAGACAGGAAACTAGTCCCGTGGTTTGCACCCTACTGAGCAAAAATACCATCAACCACCATGTAAAAAGATTTGAATTTGAAACCCATAGCCTTTCCAGTTAAAACCTCCAGATGCAAACCACGACGCATCGCCCTCAGCCTTCGCCATTCCCCCAACGATCCAGAACAGACCCTTTGGAGGGCGCGACGTCAAGCAGGCCATTGCTAGATCTCGCCTGACCTCACTGACCCAGATGTCTCCAAACGCCTCCCACAAGTCAGCAGGGGCCAGGCCTCAGAGACGGGGCTGCATGCGTGTCTCAGAGCACCGCGCCGCTCCCACCAACTCACACCTCGTCAGAGCAATCTTCGCTTCCATTGGGAGCAGGAAGGCCTAGGGTCAGCCCCTGGCCCGACAGACCCAAACCAAGCCTATAGCACAGAGGGAATGCTCTGGCCGTGCAGATGCACAGCCACAACACAAGGCACAAAACAAGTCTTACAACTCAGAGGGCTTCTCACAGACTGCCACAACCAATATTTCAACACCCAGGTGACCTTGGGTGACAAGTTTGTACCTGGGGCCACTCCTCAAAGGGAGAGGACTGCGGGCTGTTTGTGCCTGCAGGAGCCTGCTGATGCAGGGCCCGTCGCACCCACAGCCTTGTGAAACTGTTCTCCTGCTAGCCTGGAAGGACGAGCACCACCACAGCTGTTTCACACTGTGATGACAACTCCTGAACTGTCAGAGACCACTGCTGGTCCAGAGCCAGAGTAAAGAGCTGTCCTACTCTCTGATCAGAGTCAAGATCATCCAGGAGAGCTGACTACAGAGTTCAGGGTATCCAGAGCACCCTGGGAAGATGCTGAATGTCCCTGTCCAGCTGGGGAGGCCCACCACGTCCCACAGATTTCCTGGAGCACTGTAACAAGCAGCGCCCCAACATCAGAGGTCAGCTCTCGCTCTTCTGTCGTGTTGAGCTAACCAGGCCTAAAAGCCCAAGACCAATGTGAGCAGTCACCAAAGGTGGACACAATGCCGCAGTGGCATCTGGCCAAAGGTAGCAGTGAGGAAGGTAGGACAGGAATGGACTCCTGGACATTAGCTCCAGTCCCTGCCACACACAAAGTCTCATTGTCTGTCTGCTTTAAAAGTTTACTGAACTCCAGTCTCGGGGTGGTGGTTGATGGGCCACTGTGCCCTGGACTCCCGGAGTGGCTCATCTCCTTGGTGCTAAGCAAACGAAGACCTCCGCCTCAAAAAGAAGACAGTCACATTTGGATTATACAAAGCCATGATGTCAACAGGAAAGAGCGGATGCTCTGTTCCATTCACCAGCTTCTGAGCCCCGTTTGGACCAACGTGACTAGCATCTGTTCGGCACCGCTTCCTCTCCTTCTCCTTCTGCCTCAAGGAGCTTCTGGGGCCAACATATGCATATGCTACACGTTGCATCAATGCCAGCAAAGGCAGGCTGCGCTGTGGCTGCCCTGGGGAGATATTCCAGCTACGGTGAACACCAGGAGGTTGACAGCTTGTTAGGAAAGCCAGGAGGGAGTGAGGTTGGTGGGTGGACAGCTTGTTAGTCCATGCTACTTATCGACAGCTGCCTACATATTTAGTAGGAGTGACAACTGTATTTTGTTAGAAGCACACATGTACTTTCTCACTTCCACCCATTTGTAGGCCTACTGGTCAGCCCTGGGAAGGCAACGTGGTCCCAGCAACAGCCAGAATCTGTGCAGTTCACAGCAGCCCTTGCACACACATGCAGAGGTGGGTTTCACACTCAGTGCTACCAGTACCTGAAAAACGATCGGGGCAGGGACTGCCGCTTTCTCAGGGAACTCCTGCCCACCCGGTGCCCGTGAACGGGCAGGGTCTGACTCCTCTGAAACCGTACCTGTCTGCTGCAAAGAAAAGACAGCTGAAGGGAAGGAACCTGCAGAGCTGTGGAGGGGAGCGGTGACCTGCGTCCAGCACCTCCCCATCTCCTTCCTTAGCAGTTATACCACACTGCACGTGACAGCGGACTCCAGCTGAGAGCGTGACCTAAGAGAAACAACCAGACTCAAGCCACACAACACTGTCTTTGAACCCAGGAAGCTGCTGAATCCCTTTGGTGCATCTGCACCTCTAACACGTGTCTCCCATTGCTCTTGAGAACACCAGGAATGCTGCAATCCCCCTGCACCCCAGACCTCCGTGAGCCACCTTCTTCTGCCCAGTCACCCAGCTACAGATCCCACTGGCAGGCTTTGGACACTGGAGTGTGAAACTACGGAGGTGTCACCAGGCCCGCTCTGCTCAGATGCAGGTGTCTGATGCCCATGGAAGTGCCCTGGGCCCATTCTGGTTGACCCTGCAGGGTCTCACCTTGGGCACAAGTCTATCTGTGCCACAACTGCTGCCTCGCATGGACATCTCAGACACCCTTGGAGACCGGAAACGGTGTTAGATGCCTACACTCAGGCACCCGAATCACTCCCATGCCATGTTCTGGACCACAGAGGCTCGATCTTAGGCTCACACTTGATCTGTGTCCTCCAGGCCCCAGGGAACAAGACAATGTGGAGTCCCCGCAGTTCTGTCCCTTGGAAAGTCCTTCCCACTGCTGCACTTGCTCTCCTACCCACATCCCACAGGACTTTGCAGAAACCACTTGCAAGCTGCAAGTCCTCCAGGAAGAAGCAGCTTGGCCACCCCCTGTGCTGCACAACAGCCTGTGTGGAGACAACTCAGCACTGCAAAGTAGCATCAACACCACACGCATACTCTGAGCAGGAGAATCCCAGGACTTCCAAAACCATTTGTGCACCTCTGTGCCACTCCCTGTGGGACCACCTGTACTCCCAGGGTACAAAATGACTACACAGACCACTAGGAACAGGCAGGGATGCTGCCACCAGCCTGGGCCCCAGCACTGCCATTACAGCATGGACAGGTAAGCAGAAGACATGTCACAGGGTCTGTCAGTGAAAGTCACATGGCCTGCCCACAGCCCTGATGCTAAGCAGGACATGAGCATCTCCCTCAGCGTGCGGGAGTGTCATCACCACTGCCCAGCACCCCTTCCTTGCTCACTGTAGCTCGTGTGCCTTGTCTGTCTTATAGTGTAGTAGCACTGGGGGCAAATTTGTTCCCCCAGCACCAAAGTGGTTCGCAGTCCCCAGCCTCTCCACCTTACGCACACACGCTGCATGTTGTGAGAACCTCTGGGGGAGAAGGCTGCCCTGGCCCTCCCGCTCAATGCTTCTTGTCAGGCCCTCCACAGTGCCCTCCCAGCGTATCCCCTCATCCTTGACATGCTCTTGCCTAATTGTCCTGGCAAGGAGCAGGACAAGGGCAGGGAGGTGAGGGAAGAGGCAGTCTAGGTATGCAAGGACAGCCTCAGGCAGGCCCAAAAGCTGCCCACGGCCCTGAAAAGAGCAGACACTGCTTCATGGCTCAGCCCTCCCAACCTCGCAAAAAGCAGGATTCACAGAGAGCTGCTGCAGGAGAGCTTCACCACCAAGGCAGCTGGGGAACATCTGAGGCAAAGGAAAACAGTGCGTAGGAGGTCAGTCTCTCCCATAGCTGGAAAGTTGCTCCTCTGCGAGTGGGCGAAGCCTGGCTGGCTGGAAGTGCCCCCAACCTGTGGAGCTCTAGGGACGCTCCTGGGATCCGGCCAGGCCTGACACGCTGCCAGGGATATAGGCCAGGCATCTCAGGAGAGAAGCTGGGAGAGCCACTCCCTCTGGACAAACTGGGATAAGCCTTTGCCACAGGGAGGGAAGGAGCATCTAGCTGTGTGGCCATGTCTCAGAGACCCCTGGATTGTGGGGATGAACAATAACCCTCTGTACAGGCATGGGGGACAGGACCGGAGCAGCCTCACCCCATTTCCCATTGCCCCCCAGCCATCTCAAGGAGCTGCCAATGAGCTAGTGCTAGAAGCCAAGCTGCTGAGAGCCCTGGACTGCTCGGGATGGGCTTCATCCTCCCCCAGCCATCACACACACTCAGATACCGCACCAAAGCAAGCGCAGCACACCGCATCATACAGTCTCAGCTACACATCAGGGCCTGAGGTATCCTGTTACTTAGAAACAGACAGCTCCGTGGGGCACAGGGGCAGTCAAAATTTGTCTCTCAGTGGCAAGAACCATTCATTGTCCTGATCACCACAATCCTCCTCCCAGGACCCATCCCCTTGTTTACTAAAGACAGGCTATATAGCACCACTGGATTATATACTGGGGACCTACCTGCACCCACCCTCTCCCCCAGCCTTGTTATCTCCCCTGCTAGATAACAAGCAAGACAACCTACTCCTGCTTCGACAGAGTGCCACTTCAGTGCCAGGCAATGGGATAGGCAGAGGACCACAAATCCACAAATAAAGGATGGCAACAGATGGCAGAATCCACTAAGGCAGGCTCCAGGACCTCAGTGTCTCACCTTTTGATGGTCTGGGTGATTGAGGTCTGTCGTTGTAGCACCGGTCTCCTCACTTCATTAGGCAGGGAGGGCACGCGGGAGTTGTCGACAGGCATGCTCACGCTTCGCAGAAAAGCCTGACGTCTCGTTGGCTGAGAAGAAAAGCCAGAGTGGAGTCAGTATTCTCAGAGTGATGCTCTACAAGGCCAGCCAGGGTGTGAAACATTTAGTCAGCAAGTCAACAGCCCCCCAACACCCTAACCACAAGCTGGATGCATGCAGTTGGGCAGCAAAATCAGGCTAACAAGGACTGTGTTCTTAGCCAGGAAGGGCTCTGTAGAACAGAACAGAACAGTCGGCAGCAAGGACGCAGCATCTGCATGCTGCTCAGTTCAGACTGGCTCTAGCCCGGCCCATGGACTGATGTCCATTTGTAGATGGGGTGTATTAAGTGAGCTCCTGCAACATACCCTCCTGGCTTTTTTCTAGCCAGAAGGAGCCCAGATCACACACTCCCAGACCACTGCACAAAGTGAAGAGAAGCACAGTAAGGGAGATTTGCTTCATAAGCAACTCTGGATCTGCACTAAAAGCCTGCAAGAGCTGTGGGTGGGTCTGTGCTGTAGCTGCTGCCTGACACAGGCTAAGCAAACTGGGAAAGGGATGCGGGCATTGTTCACAACCTAATTGTCTGGACATACTCAGGTCTGAAAGCTCCTGGCATACCTTGGCTGAATGTCACCTACCAGATATGACACAACTCACCAGACTGTTCTCAGGCCCATACAACTGCCTTCCCAAGGCTACTCTGGATTAATTTTTCATCAGCTTGGCATAGACACCATCCCCATCTGTAAAATGCAGGCTGATCAAACTGCCCCTCTGGCAAATGAAGCTCTGATCAACTGTTTCGCTGGTCAGACACTGTGTCTGCCTCAAGACTACCTGCAACTCCAGCCCGTCTAGCCCAGAGAGCTAATAATTTCCACTAATGTCAACATTTTTTATATGTTTTATGTGAAAACAACGCACAGATACTCAGGCTATAAGTCAAATGAACCCATTACGCCCTCTCATCCTGCCAGCCTGTACTGCAGACGTTGGACATCCAAACATCACCTCCACCAGCTTCCATCATAAGTACACAGTGTGTCTCCAGAAGGTGCCCAGCTGGATTTAGAGATTTCAGGTAAGAGCACATCCATCAAAGCCTTCAATAAGTGATTTGGACGGTTAAAACCCTGCATTCCACTTCTAATCCCTGCAGACTAAACCCTGATCACTTTCCTTCCAAGAGAAGACCAGGACCAAGATTTTTCTGCCAGAAGCTGGCACATAACTGCAGTGCATTTTAGTCCCTGGATCGAGGAACGGTGAAGAGACCATTCCTTGCTATTCAAAGTGCAACGTAAGCTCTCTCTTAAGACAAGCTTGCCCTCAGCTCCCCTCCAGGGAAGCTGTATAACCCTCCATTTCTCTGATGGTTAAACCTTTCCTTCATGTAAGCAACTCCACCCAGGCACTGCACTCCAGCCGCGGAGCTGGGCAGTAAGAATCCCCCGGCTCTGCCTCTGGTGCAGGTTGTCTCTGTTCCTGCAGGAAGGTCACACGAGCAGCCAGCAATCATCCCAGCCAGGTCTCACCCGCACATGACAGGTTTTTGCCACCTTGTAGCAGAAATTCCTGTTATTCTTCCTATTCCCAGGCCAAATACAGATGGTTTACTCTAATACTTTGCACAGTGTTCCTATTAACCTATCACCCCATCTCCACTTCGCCGCTCTTCAATGTTACTTACTTTTCATCCCACATGATTTTCTTAGTTCCTTACACTGGTAACAGCTTTGTGTTGCCAGCAACTGTTCTTTCTCTGCTGTTACTGATGAGAGCCTGTCATTATCTTGGCTATTCATGAGTCAGATTCATTCCCTGCTCATTTCAGCACAAGCTCCAGCAGTTCCAGGCCCTCATGTTTCTGTAGGAGCCCTTCACCCCTCCAGTCCCCTTAAGAAACGCTTGTATGAATACCTCACTCCCTTATCCCCCAGCCAGGACACTTTCCACAAAGCCCACATCTAAACAGTCACGTCCACTGATCTGAGAGCACACCAGCAAGCCACTCTCATCCCTCCCATGCCCCCTTCAAGGGGGACTTAATTACTGATCATAAATTTACCCAGTGGCTCTGCCCCTTCTCACATGGCCTTGTGACACGCCATCACAGACTGCCTTTCTCTCAGGCACGCTCTCGGCACAGTGAGGCTCTGCGCATCCCCTCCACAGCCCCACAGACCCTTCCTCCTGCCCCCCGCCTCCATACCTGCACAGGCTGCGGCTCTTCTGGCACCGACACAGGTACCGGCACCGGGATGTCCAGTTTTAACCATGGTGGCTTCTTCCGCTGTAAACTGCTCGTGCTGTCGTGTCGCGCCTCCGACATCGTCCCACGTTTGTCCTCAGGCCTTGGAGAGGGAAGAAGTCACAGTTGGGAGGGGAGCAGGCTCATCCCTGACACAGTACACGCCTGCAGGGCTGAGCAGAGCGCTCTCCTCCAGGCTGTGACTGACGGGGCCCAAGCCCCAAGTCGGATGACTTCTCAAGCTCCTCGTGAGGGTTCAGGCATCACAGCCCGGACCAGACACCCGGAGAACAGGGCGCATTTCTCAGGCCCGCAGGACCTCCAGCCAGGTGCCAGAGACTGCAGTCACAAGCCTGAGAGTCAACTCCCATTAAGATTTTTGCTGAGACTACTGTGAGATTCAGATTCTTTAAGAACCAGTTATGAATTAAATCTTAATGAGATCTGGATCCAGTCCAACCAGCTAAGTAACTGCAGTACCGAAATACACTGACCTCCCTCTAAAAACAGCCTGTGGCTCACACAGGCACCCTCGCCCACCCAAAGCCAAGCACCACGCTTTCCTATCTAACTACTACCTAGCAATTAGCAAGTGGTCACTTCTCATTGCTGTTTCTAATCGCCTTTAAATGTAGTCATTTTCTAGAAACACAACACAGTGCACAGAGTAATACAAGCATAGCATGAGCATTAGAGAACTGGCATTAATCCTGAACTACAAGTGGTTTTCATACATAAATAATAATGATATGGTATTTAAATAAAAACCGCTGTGTTACCAAAATGACAGAGTAACCAGAGTGACTCACTGTCATCTTGCCCACTCTGCTACACTGCAGCTTTCTCCTCCTGTTTCGGCTGCGCACAGTGGGGCAGGGACCACGCGACTCTCTCAGGCTGGCAGAGCACCTACTTTACTGTGCAAGCTCACTGAAACAATTAAGAAAACAAATTTCATTGGAGAGGGATCAGCTCAGAGACCTCCACGTGTACCTTCCAAACAAAGTTATTCTACAAGCCCATATTTCTTCCTCTCCTAGCACACTCACAATTGCAAGCTAGCAGCGGGAAGCATGCGTGCTGAATGGGATGAAAGATGCAATTCCTTCCCTGCTCCCTCCTTGCGTTGCCCAAGGCCACAGAACCCATAGGGGAACAAAAAATAAACAAACAAGAGTCCCAGCCTCTTTTCCCACCACAGTGGACAGATGGAATAAGCATCCAGTTAACTTTGTAGGCACCAATGATTTGAATGGAAGTAGCAGAAAAGCTCTGTTTAGATTAAAACTCAGTGCTCTTACAGTGTTAACACAGTCAATTTATTTTAAGTGCACAATGAGCCTAACCTCCCAGCAGTCTTCCTTGGGAGAGGGCAAGCCCTAGGACAGGAACAGAGGCCGCAGGAGTTCCATCCTTGAAGATATTCAGCACTCGACTAAACAAGGCCCTGAGCAGCCTGATTAGGCCCTGCTCTGTGCAGCGGCTGAGCCAGCCAACCTGCAAAGGTCCCTTCCAACCTAAATTAGGCACTGGTTCTCTGAAACACGCACTGCCTTTCATGGCATTTCCACCACATTCCCACAGCTCGCTGCAGCTGCTCTGGAAAGGGAGCCACACAAACAGTGAAGCTTACACAGGAGGGAAATAGGTCAACAAAAGGGAGAGGGGGGTGACCTGGATCGGGTTAGGAGAAGAGAATCTCATCTAAAAGGAGCTGAAGACCAGCTGCTAGCTCAGTCGCGTAAGCTGGGCTGGCTGCCAGGAGCGCCGTGCTCAGCTGAGCCGGAACAAGAAAGGGAGGACTCAACTGTAGGTGGATGAAGGTTGGGTTTCAGCAAAAACCACAGGCCCCCAAAAGTCTGAGAATTCATGATCTAGCCTGTACAGACACGCCCTTCGTACATGCACCATGGTCCTGTGTGCGCAGAGGCAGTGCCGTGCATCAGAGGGACGCAATTCCTCACTTGCCTCCATCCCCAGCCACAGGGGTGACTAAATGCATCTGTTCTAACTTCCCATAAGACGAAAATAGCAAGAGTATTAGGGGGACTCCTGCCTGCTTTTGCTAAGGGTAAATCCGCTATGAGACAGCTTTCAGTCTTGCATGCAAAACGGGCAAACTTTTCTTCATGGTGAGGTCAGAAAGCAAAGCAGATTTCTCAAACCTGAAAAACTCCCTTGATGCAACGCAAAGAGCTCCAGCATTTACCCCACGAGGGCCACAAACACCAGGTCTTTCTGAGATGCTCTAATCAGAGACCAGCAAAGAGCGACAGAGCCGCTGCTCTGGTGTGACCAAACACAACCTATGTCAAACGTGCCCCTCATAACACAACTCCAGAGCCTCCTTTCTGTGCCTTCAAGGGAATTTCAGAACCTCTGAACTAGCAACCTTCATCTTCCAGCATCTCTTCAATGAGCAGACGTATCACCCAACTTCCTTCCTGCCCACCCACAGAGCTGCCTTTGTGAGCAGGTGCTTTGGGCATAAAGCATCAAGCGTGCGTACAACTTCCAGCTTTATCAAACGGTGAGGCCAAGCCAGAAAGGCAGAGAATGAATCACTCCTGTATTGCCCAAGAGCTGCTGTGACAATGCTGTGCTCCATGAAAACTTTCTGATGAGATCTCTTTTCAGTCCCCGTTCTTAAATTGCCACAGACAGGGATCTCCACATACCCAGCTTCACTGTCACCCTCACCTACATGAGCACGGGGACCTCCAGCAGCATGCACACACGCCACATGCAAAGAAGAGGGCAGAGCATGCACACACACGGGATCATTGCCCATGGTCTTACGATTGTCCCCAAAGTTGACTCAACTTTGTACTTTCGGCAAGAAAAAGATGCCAAGATGAGATTCACATAGCTGGCAGAGGCAATGGACTGCTTTCTCCCAAACTTCCGCACCTCAAGAGCTCTTTAATGCCTTCTTGAGAAGGCTTGGGACCCTATTTCAACACTTTCCTTTGCCTGAAGGGTTTGAACCTACATGTCCCACCCTCCTTTGAGGGCACAGCAATCAGAAATCAAGATCTTCAAAAGCAGACAATGCATGAATGCTTCACTAAAAAAATATGGCCAAGTATTACAGAAAGCAGTATCTTCCCTTGGAATGATGTTAAACAGTAAGTAAAATGGGCACTTGCCACCTAAATAGACGTTGTCTCCCTGGTTCTTGGAAAAATAGCAAAGCATCAAAATGCATATATAATAACTGTGTAAGTGCAAGCAGTATGTAAAAACCAGGTGAGTTTCGAGTGTGACTGCAAACAGAGTACTTAACCCAGGAGCAAACTCTTTCAGCAGTTTGACCCTTTTTACTTACTGAAAACATCCATTTCCCAGTAAGAGTGCAGTGAAGGCAGAGCGGTTCAGCATTCTCGGCTCTGCGTCTCCATTTGGAATGGCCAAGAACAAACCTCACAAACGCACGAGGTGAAACTTGCCACATTTGCCCTAGCAGGGCCTGATTCTCCGCACACTGTGAATACGCGGCCACGGCACAGGCCAGCCGACTGCCCGGGCACCAGCAGACGGGCACATGGATGTGAGAGGCAGGTCTCCAGGAGGTTAGTGGTGAGACTGAATGTGGATCCAGCTGTGTACACAGACGTATAGCTGTAAGCAGATGTATAGCTGTGTATCTAGATGTACAGCTGGAGGGTGGAACACTGTCTTTGCAAGCCCTTACTGCACCTGGTCCTCGCTGGAAGTGCTGCAGTCACTAACTTCTGTCGCAGCACTGCACTAGAAGTACATTCCGAGTTTCACACTGACCCCTTGATTATTTTTAGGGGTTAGTGTTTCAGGATACAGCATCTGTGTATTTGTCCGGGCCAATGGGCTTTGTTTCAAGGTTGACTGCACTGACACGTATTTCATTGGAATGGTCACAAATCCTCAAAGTAATCCCGATTTCTCAGTACTGTCCTAGCAAGCGTTTTCAAGAGGTCCCTGACAGCAGCAGGATAGGAACAAGCACAGCACAGCCATGCAAGGTCGGGCCACACATCCATCTAAAGTCAGTATCTCATTTCCAACAGACCATGTCTGGCAATAAGTACAGCATAGGGGATCGCCTAACCGTCATATCTCCCCAGACAGTCATGGCATGGGCTATGAATAACTCGGGGGCTACCTGTGCCAGAGACGTCTTTGCATTTGATGGTTCTCTGTAACCATCTCCATATCCATCCAATGATTTTTATTCCAGAATGTATCCAACTTATTTTTGAATCCAAGCAAACTTTTAGTATTTCTAATGGCACATAACAAAGAGCTCCACGGCTGAAACACGTTCTGCATGACCAGCATCTTCTTCAGTTTGCCTTTAAACCTGCCATTTTCTGGGTTCACTTGATGCTCCGTGGTTCTTGGGCTAGAAGAGTGAATAGCTTTTCCCTACCCCCTTTCGCCATGCCCAGTACTAGCTCTACAGATCTCCCTCATGACCTTCCTACCACCCTCTCTTCCCACAATCACAGTGGGATCCCCATCCAGCTGCTCAGTCCTTGTACAGGAGCTGTTCCAGACCCCTCACCTGTCCTTGTGGTTTGCACCATCTTCCAAAGTCCAGAAAATGCTCCACCAACCTAGACATCAGCTAAATGTCTTCATCCTAGATAGGTGGAAGTGTTCATGCTTTCAAGCTTTTGTGAACTGCCACTGGGGCTTGAAACTCAACTTTTGTAAACTGTCAGGGTAGTGATTCCAACAAGCAGCATCAAGAGAGAAGTCTCCACTATTACCAAAACCACGTAAGAGCTATTGGAGACATGGGTAAGGAGACTGTCTGAAGAGACCGGGAAGAGACAGAAGGGCCCAGTACCTGCCCAGACTCCTCCTCCCAGTGCTGCCACAGTCCTGGTCCCGGTGCCTCCACCTGCACTGCTCAGTCAGCTCAGAAGCTGTTCCCCCAGCATCACAAAACCGAGGAATTCAGAAATACAAACTCTTCTCCAGCACACAGGCTGAACCCACGGCATTTGCAAATTTAGCTTCTTCTAACTGATCAGCTGCATGTACAACTGTGGTAGCAGCACAAAAATTATTAACAAAGTAACAAATGAAAAAACTTGTGTATTGCAGATACTCTGGGAAAGTCATCTTCAAAAGCTCCACGCCAAAGCAGGGTCACAGTACCAGAATGAAAGCCAAATCCCCTGTGCTGTGGGTCAGGCTAAGAAAGAGGAAGAGCGCATTAAATCCCAAAGTTGGCATATGATCAAGAAAAGCTGCTTAGTGAAATCCACTGACCCAAACGGAGAAGGAAAAGCCTTGTACTGAAGCCTGAGCATGCTCCTAAAACTGACAGGCATCTCAAACACGTTCAGAGATCTGCACAGTCATTTCCAAGACAGACCATCCTTCCATTTAAATAGACAACTGAAACTATTCCTATCTTCATTTTTTTCTTCCAGAACTTCCATTTCTACCAGCATTCCCATTTAAAATAAAGCTGGCTTTTTTTCCCAAAAAACATTCCAAGTGAAAAAAACCCACCCAAAACAGAACAAAAAACCCCCCCTTCATTCAACCCTACCACACAAATGCACATCACCTGCTTTTCCCAGCAATGCTGCTCCTCTCCAGCACAGAACGTGCACTTTCATACAGACACCCCCGGGAGGTAACAGACACCTGGGCTATTCCGCCGCAATCCGATCACCACCTCCCATGTTCACCCTCCAGCTGTTTTCCTCCATTTTTCAAACCCCCGTCACTGCAACAGCTGTATTTGCAGTGCCTGCTATGCAGAGTCCCAGGCGAGTCCCGTGTACCTGAAGGGGTCTGCCCCTGCAGCTATTCTGGTCAAGGCACATCAGCAGGCATCTGGGTGGAGAGACAGCAAAGAAATCGGGATCCTCAATGTGCTCTCCAGAGAGAGCGAGCCAGGGGAGACAGCGGGCTGCTGGCTGTGCCTCCCTCCAGGAGGATTTCTGCTAGCACAGCAGAGAAAAGGCAGGAAGTCCAAGGAGAAGAGGAGCAGTAGGGTTTCAGCCTCACGGCTGCCAATAAAACCATCTAGCGTGGATCAGACCCAACAAGTTACAAATGATATCTCAAATATCAGACACGCACCAGACCTTTAAAACAAGCCAGATGGAGGGGCTGAGGGCAGGCAGGGACAGGGAAGATGGAACAGACCCATGACCCTGCACTCTTGAGGAAAGCTGTTGATGGCACAGCAGCAGCCAGGCTCTGGCTGAGACCACCACCATGTCCCACTGTAAGACATTACCTGGGAAATGAAACCAGGCCACCAGCAGTGCCCTGGCAGTGGCCCTGTGCAGGACTCCATCCGGCTCTCCTGACCTCAGGGAAGATGCCATTGGGCTTTGCAGGCTGCCGAGCAGAAGCTGGGGTCTGAGCAACCCAAGCACCTCTGGGCACAAGCCTGGCAGCGAGCTAGGCAGACGCAGCATCCCTTTGAGCCCTGCTCAGCAGGGAGCTGGCAGGACCACCATCCCCACACACCACTCACTGCCCTCCACCACACACAAACGCCGTACACAAGCTCTGCTTGAGTGCTGACATGGACTGATGCTGCCCACAACAGCCTGCACGAAATCACACAGGCAACAGTTCCTCAAGGCCCTGCCTTCAGCTGCCAGCAGACCAACCTGACAGCTAGCTGCTGCCCAAAGAGCAGTCTTGCCTTACTCCAGGCAAGCCACTTCAAGGTGTTTTACCAGCACAAAACCAACCTAGTAAATTATTTCCTGTTGAGCTGACATCCTGAAGAGGCTCAGACAATTTCAGATAAGCTCTGTGCAGCCTAAGAGAGGAAGCGTAGGACCAGCCTACTCAGTGATAGCAGCTTACCTGAAACACCAAACTCCAGCCTGAGCCTTTGTCCGCTGCCTATGTGAAGCAGCGCTCCTCCACGCCAGCCTCGCAGACCGGTGCTCAGGGAACTGCATCTACCCCCACAAACACGCATGCAGCACACTGAGCCCCCGCACTCTCCTCCAGAGAGGGACCAGACAGCAGACCTGGGAAGTAGCCAACCTTTATTCAAAGACATAGTTTTCCTGCAGGCCAGCGCGGCACATCGGAAAGACCTGTCCCTACCCAAACCGTCTTTCAAACTCCATGTTGAAGTAGAACATGGAAGAAATGGATCTGGGGTAACAAAAGCCTTTCTGTGTACTCTGATGAAACACAGGCCTTTGCCTTGTAGAGAGCGAATTAAAAGGCGCACAATCTTCCTTCAGGGTTTTCTCTTCAACTGGTGCTCTAGAAAGAGCTAGAAGAGGAGATACTGGAAGTTAATTAGCTGAGAAACGTCAGTGGAAACTTCCTGGCTTGGAAGAGACCAGGCAGACCCCTAGACAGGAAACGGGAAGCTACATGTGGAAAAACCCAAGGGTTAGGATTGCATGCAAAGCCTTGTAGAATGATACTGGTATGCAAGAGGCACACCGAGAGTGCAAAGCTTCACCTGGGACCCACTGAACTTGGAGAAAGCTCAGCTACATACAGAGCCAGAAGGTTTTAAATACAGGTAATAAAAACATCTGCCAGTGAAGTCCAAATGTATGTGAGCCAATCCCACGATCAGGAAAGCAGATCTGATGTGCCTTTGAGCAACCGATTTTCTTGATTTTCAGAAAAAGAAGCCGGTCATGATAGAAACCAGCTGTAACTGACCTCCTACTGGAACATCAGTATTAAAAGCTTTCAAAGCAGCTTCACATGGGACCTGAAGGGTATCCAGGTCTGGCGCCCTGATATACAAGAGAGAGGAAAAACAAAGAGCTCAAAAAACTCTTCTGATTCCTGTTAGTCCCCAGATCCGTAGTCGAACTTCTCTAAATACAGGTTAAAAGATGACCCCCAACTGCAACCTGCAAACACACAGGCAACAGACTCTGATCTTTTAGGTCCTTTTGTTGCAGCACACAAAAGGTGGAGTAGTAACAAGAACACCAAAGCCAATGATCAAAATTCAAGTTACAAAGATATCACGGCCACTTGAAAGAGAAGGAAGCCAACAGAAGCAGCAGTGCCCCCAGCCCTCTGTGTTGCCCCCCTCCTCGTGCTGGCACAAGCATCCCTGCAGCTGTCGGGTGATCCGCACTGGGAACTGACCCACATGAGCTCAGCAAAGAAAATGGTTTGTTCCAGCCCCAGCTCCTCCCTGATCCAAGTCACCACATGGCTCCACAAACACTTGTGCCAGCAGAAGGAAAGGGGAAGGAGCAGGAACAACAAGAGCAGCTGGAGCCAGACAACTGGACTGCTTCTCAAGGCAGCACAGTTTGAAGCAATCGTGAAAACATAGCCAAAAACTCACACTTGTAGCACTGTGGGAAGCTAACAATTATCACGCGGGAGGTGATGGGTACTTCGTCTCTTGAGGCTTAAATAATGATCTGAGAAGTGCCCTCAATGCAGGTGTTGAGTGCAGCAGGAATAAAATACTACTATACCACCAGAGGCAAAGTGAATTTTTTCTGGAGTCATCGGATGGGAAAACATCCAAAGCATCCACAGACTTCTCTAGAGTTGACGACAAAACCTCAGGCACAGGCAGCTTCCACAGAAGCATTCCCAAGCGACAAGTTTCCTCTGCTCCCTATGGCCTGTGGCACCCGCAAAACAACTAGGTGGAAGGGAGCCAAGTCCAGCAGAGTGGGCAGAGGGGCTGCCTTTCCCACTTCCCAGGCACGCGTGACCCAGATGATAGAAGCAGGTTCACCGCACTAGCGAGCACACCCGTGCCCCAATGCCCACGCAGGGCCCAGGACGAGCAATCAGCATCCACCTCCTAGAGTAAACGCAATACAGAGCCATCTACGACCTACCTAGATACCAGCAAGGGGAACAGCATGAGCGTGAAACACAACCAACAGAGCAGGGAGCAGTGGGAAACCGTCTGGAGTACTTGAGCATCTTCATCCTGCTTGTGTTTCTCCATGAACAGAGCCTGCAGCTTTGCACAGAGAATGCCAGCACTGCACCCTATGCAAGAGCCCCATTTCCAGCAGCCACATCCTAACGCTGTGGTCATAGCACACCACTTATAGGCTACACAATCGGGCACCGACTGATGACGATATCTGCTCACAGCTCCAGTGACAGCACGTCAGCACATCAAGCACTGAGGGTGAGAAGCCAGCACTGACCAGCACTCCCATTCCTTCGGGAAGCCGACAGAGCCAGCACTGCCTGGTCCTCAGAAGGAGCTGGTTTCCGCCTAGATCCGTTACCAGCTACCAGCTGGCTGATGCATCTCAGCACGCCTGTGCAGGAAGCCAGGACACTACTGCTGGTCCAGTGCCACAGTGAACGTAGCCAGAACGGGTAACAAGTATAATCACATTAACAACTCAAATATTAACAATTCCAATTATAAACAGCTGACTGCCAGCACTGGAAGCGTGTCCAGAGGAAGGATCATCTACGCAAGCCTCATTATTGCGCCCTATTCAAAGGTAACCATGGCTGCCCATTGAGTTTGCAGTGCCTGCGCCGAGCTGGCAGAGCCCCTTGCTCCGGGGTCCCCAGTAGCCTCAAAGTGCAGTTATCTCAGTACTCTGCCTGGGTCTACACGATCTTCAGCGTCACTGGAGCTCCTCGTTAACAAAGAAGCAGGAAAGAGTGATCACAGAAACTATTTTAGTACACATTTAACTTCTTGCACAATTCAGTGGGGCTCCAGAAGACCCTGTTCCTGATTTATTTTCATTACTAGTAAAAAAGATGCACTTTAAAGCACTGGCTGATCCACAAGTGCCACGGACAGTCATTGCCTCAAATATACAGCAAGGTAAGATTCACGAAAACGCTTTTGTCAGCGCAGCCACCACCCCACATTAGAAAAGACAAAACAAACAAAATCCTACAACTGTGTTTGAACAAAGGCATCATTTTTCTACTAGCTTTTCCTACCAGTTCTCATATTCATCACATGTACCGTAAGGGTTCAGGACACAAGCGAAGCTAGGAACACAGCACTGGTATGACTCTCAGGACAGCAGTAAGCACTGGCTCTGGCTGCTTTTGGAATAGCGGCTGCCCGTGTCCCCACCTCAACAGCAATTTTCTTGGCAATGCCTCTTAGTGACTACAACATTGTTCTTTTAGAAAATATGACATCAACAAACAATTGATGGAAAAGCAACTGCCAAAACTAGCAACCTTCCCTAAAAGATCACAATACCCCAAACCAAAAACTATGTTAGACCAAAAGCCAATCAGCCTCTATGGCAAAGACTCTCAGTACTAAAAGCAGCAAAGAATCACTGTTTGTTGTGCTAAATAAAAACGCCTCACTGGCAAACAAGTTCAAAACTGCTGCAAATGACAACATTTCCTATGGAAAGTTACATAAACCCACCCTGAATAGCAATCTAAAAAAAAAAGAATCTTAGAGGAAATAACAATAACAAATGCTGGAGCCACCAGAAGACAGACTTTACATTCAGGAAGGATGGAAGCGGCAGCATCCGAGCCATTCAGACCAGCTTTCCTTGCACGTTCTTTTGAAATTCAGAGCATCCTCACTCACCATCACACACCTGCTTTCTCCAACACGACCACAGTTCTGTTCACCTGGATACAAGCGAGAGAACAAACCTGCTTCCACCAGCAACACTCATAGCAATGAGGCCCAGTGAAGATCCTTCAAAAGAACAATCACACAGCCAAGGACTCGGAGCAGAGCCGGTTCCGCTGGAGCTGCTGTTCCTAAGCATTAGCTGATTTAGCCAGGGACACAGGAGAGCTAGCCTGCCAATCTGACGCTCTGCTTTCTACTCTTGCTAGTGCTCGACAGCCAGCCACAAGCCATTTCCTACTTTATCCCACTGGAAAGCAGCTGCAGGAAGATCGTCTTGCACTGCAGGTGTGTGTACACGTTCATGCGTGCCCAGGGCACCAACTCACAACACAAACACAAATAATCATAATTCAAACTCTGTTTCACAGAAAAAAAAACTAAAAATCTAAGTGAACCATATTTCTCCAGCCTGAGTGAATGGCACGTTCTCTCTCACGGTTTCCGCTGAAATTGCAGTCTCCGAGCAGTCAGAGAAAAGGAAGGTACACTCATACTTTTTGGCAAAATGACTCATAGCCTGCTGTCTTCTACAGTTCACTTTAAAGCACCGGGCTCTGAATTCAAAGAACAGAGAAACATACCTCCCATGAGCTGATTGCTACGGGGCAATAACTCCTGAAGTACGGAAGCTGTATTCAGCAATGTAGGCGTCTGAGCCTTCAAGGTTTTAAAATTCAGGCTGCTCCGACTTTCACCGAGTCAAAGCCATGTAAGTGCTGGACCTGTGGAACAGTAAAAGCAGCGTCTTGCACAGCTTCAGGATGACCTCATAACCTCATACAGATTGTTCCTTTTCAAAGAAAAAAAACCCCTTCAAAGCAGGGATTGCTGCTGACCAGCAGAGCAATGGGCAGCCTCTCAGCGAAGTGGAAACAGGAAGGGGAGGAGGCGGCAAAGGTAGGCTTTCCAGAAAAGGCAAGATCAGGCATGTCTCGGTATCTCTTCTCCCCGAGGAAGTCTGCACTGTGCCAGGAAGTATTTTGCAATGATACTTCTCCATTCAATGAGAAGAAATTACATCTCCTTTAATAATCACTGTGTTTTAGAGATGCTCTGATTACTAAGGCAAGATCTGTTTGTTGCTAAAGGCCCCAGAATTTGAGAACATATCCGCTGCTCAGGTCTGTATCGCGATAGTTCTAACACTTCTATAGTATGCAAAAAGTAGCTTTAATTGTATTTGAAACAAATGCTGTATCTACACAGTTGAAGAGTGCACCCAAAGGAAATTTCAGCAAGAACAAGCCTTATGTCAATCTGACGTTTGCTGTCTCTGCAGCACAGAGCACACAATCAATGAAACTTGCACCCTGTAGCTTTAGGAGATGTAACAGTTAAGGTTAACACAAATAATAAGCTCTTCACCAAGTAGCAAACAGACACTCTTTGTTATTCAAAAAGATTTGACCATAGTTTGGATGATTTGTTCAAAAACTCCGTTACTAATTCGCTTGTTGTGGCATCATCCCAAAACACATTAAAAAAAAAAACCAAAGAAACCAATTCCTCATTCCTACAGCAGCATGGACTGAAACAAGAAGTATGAGAGATGAGATCTTAAGTGGGCTTCAACCAGTCCCGGACAGCAGCTAGATGAGCAGGATGAAAAGAAGGAGCAAGCAGTCGGAAACCCCTGAAGTCCAACTAACAAGGACACGACAGTAGGCAGCCTCAGCACAAACACAATTTCCACCGCTCCCTGTGGAAACCTCACTCTCTCAGAGCTGCCCCTAGGCCTTCCCAACAGCACCTCAAGCCCGCCTGTGAAAAGAGAGAAGCTGGCAGGCAAGCCCAGCCCACCCCGCACTGTGCTGGAGTGAGGGTCTCTACCACTCTGTGCCAGCCGGCCTGGATGACAAGAGCACACACCACACACCAACTTGGTTTGGGGGTCTTTAAGGACACCAAAACAGGGCTGCCAGCATGACCACAGAAATGCTGTCCCACAGATCCATTTCTTTCCAAGACTAAATCTTGCCTGTTGCCTCCTTAATCTCTTGGGACAATAGCTGCAGGGCTAGGGCTGTCCCTTCTAAACATTTTTCTGTTACTTGCATGGTCGGTGCTGACCTCAGAGGGGAGTCACTGGACACTGGTGGGGTAAGCAACAGGTCCTGATGTCTATCCAGTTCAACTGGTTCATCTGCTAGTTCTGAACAAGGCAAAAAATAAACAAACAAAAAGGCCAAAACAAAACACCCGCCAAAACAAAACTACCAACCACAAAGCTTAAAAAAAAAACCCTGCCACTTGGGAGACAATTACCTGCATGATCCTGGACACCAGGGCTTCTCCTCCTCTGAGGAAAGAGACCATCTTTACTTTACTTCCCAGCAGCACTGGGACGTTCTGCCCATGACCCAGACTCAAGTTCCACTAAATTCAGGTTGCAGCTCAAGTTGAGATGCTATCACAGTCTCAGCAGAGAGAATGCAAAACAGCTCCCTGAGCAGGAGGCAAGATAGAAGTTCTGCGGGTTACTTAAAACTGCAGCAGGTACATACCCAGCAGCAGGGAGGCAACCTTACAATAACAGTGCGAGCTCCGCACATTTCATGTGCTTTTCATTCCAGCCAGATGGTGATAAAGTTAGACTTGGAGCACAGCACCTCTTCAGCTGAAAAGAAAGGAAACTAATCCACGCCTCAGCTCAGGGAAAACGTTAACGAAGGAACCCATCCTTGAGTTTTAAGCATTTCTACTGAAACGCATCATACATCCGTGACAGGCAAGCGGCTGCAGGAACAGCAATTAATGGAAGTGCCATGCTGGGTCATAATAAATGCTAGAACCTCCCAGGAGGGCGCATGGTCTCCACGGGACGCCAAAGCCTCCAGAGAGAACCCAGGAAGGAAGGCAGCACTCACAAGGGAAGAATCTTACCAAAGACTCTTCTGCCGGGTAAAAGAGGTACAGCTACAGAAACACCAGGATCTTCAGCTCGCAGCCAATCCCACTCAGCAGGCAGCGTCCCCAGCAGCACATGGGGTGCTCTGCCAACCTTTTTGCTGGATGCGTGGAACAGAAGAGGAAAACAACCCAAGATTCCTGGTCATGTTGCCCGTCTCAGGCCTTCAGCGCTGACCAGGCTGTGATTGCACTGCGATTGCACTGCAGAGAGATCCGACACACTGAATGGAACCAAATCTTTACTAATTATATCTGAGCATGTGGGCTCCGTGCCCAGAATAAACTGTCCTATCAAGCCACACTCAGCAGACCCTGCCTCTTTCAGGGGAACATGCTGGGACTTGCTGGCTACTCTCTGGGGCTGGATTCCAGAGGAACAGGACTGATGACCCCAAAACGAATTCCTATTCCTGCCTTGCGACCTCACTCAGCTGCAGCCTCGTTGCATTCCCCGCCACAAAAGTGAAACGAGCCATCTGCCAAGTCCAGTGACGAGGCGCTGGCCATCTCCGAGGGACGTATAACTCCTGACCGAGGCAGCACGTCAGGGCCACGCGCTCTCAGCACCAAGCCACAGGCAGGGCGAGCTTGCTGGAGAAGAGGTTTCTGCTCTGCTCTGCAGGTGAGCAGCACTCTCCACATCCAAAGCTCATCACCGGGGCTGAGCAGAGCAAGACATTCCTGAGACCGGGGCCAGCCCATGGCTTTCCCCAAAACCTGAAAAGCCAGTTTGCAGGCAGATCTCTTGCAAGTGTATTGCCTAAAAAAAAAGGCCTGTCATGGGAAGTCCCAGAGCAGAACTAGTTTTGTGGGAGGTTGCTTTTACCCTGCGCAGCATTAACCTCCTCTCATGTGAACGCACAGGGGCAGGCACACCACTGACACGACCGCAGTGAGAGGCGCTGCCTTCCAGGGGGGCTCAGGACCGACGAGCGCAGAGACCCTAACGAAGCTTGTTCCCCTGTTCCAAATCCACAGCACCTCTTGGGAGGCTGGCGGGGTCCCAGCTCAGGAATGGCACGGGCTCCCCACAAGCCTGCGCAGAGGCAGTGGAGACCTGGGCTGCCCAGTAGCAGCCACGAGGATCTAAGGACACAAGAGGGATGCCGAGGGAGGGATGATAGCTATTACAACAGGAGGTTAAGAAAAGGCAGGAAAGCTTTCAGGCACACAAGCCCTTTCTTGAAGTCCTTTTAACAATCAAAACTTGCAGGAAGGAAGTACCTGAAAGTTAATCTGTTTCTTCCAAATACATCAACCGATCTCACACGAGTTACCACCTCCTCTTGCAAACCCTGTGCCACTGAGACAGCAGAGCTGGAGAGCAGCACTCACCCACGCCCTGGAGCGGAGACCCAAGTTCTCCTCCCAAGGATCTGCCCCCCAGCTCATCCCAAGTGGGCCCTTCTAACCCCTGTGGTCACGGCACAAGGGCAGCTCCTTGTCTTTGCTGCTCGATCACTGTTACTGCCGTTAACACCCTGCGCTCCGTCCTCGTCCCATGCTTCATTCAGCAGCACCTTCAGCTTTGCTGCCTTGTCCCTTCCCGTTACATGTGGCTGTTTTTTCCTTCGCTGCAGAACGCAACGGCTTTCTTCACAGAGGAAACAGGCAGCCATGGGGACAAAAACAGGAAGAAAGGAAACAAGCTTCCTGCTCGCTCCGGGACCCGGCCCGGAGACATCCCCGACCAACTCCGCGCGCCCCGCCGCCAAGCCAACCTGCGAGGAGAATCAGTGCGCAAGGACGAGCGCCGGGCAAAACTCCATTCGTGCCGCCGCTCTCGCCTCTCCCGAGTGACGGGAGAGAAAAGCCCGAGTCAAAACACGCGTGAGGGGCACTTTGCTACGCCCGTGTGCCGCGACGGGGAGCGGGGCAAGGTCGCTCTCCCAGGAACCCGAAAGGACTCGGCGCCGGATCCTGCCGAGGCTTTAACCAGGCTGGCGCCGGGCTGCTGTCACCCCCGGCTTCGTGACAGCGGCGCGGAACGACTTCGGGGGCTCGACCCAGAGGAAAACTAACCTTCGCACGTAAAAAACGCTGTGTTTTCCACAAGATTCAGCTCACCAGGCGGCTGCCAGCATCAGGGGAGGGCGGGTGGGCAGGACGCGTGGCGGAGGGGCCTTCCAGCTCCATCACGGACGGGCTTGAAGCGAGCCACCGCCTCGGGCCCCCCTCCCGCCAGCTCGCCGAGCTCCCGGTGGCCGCAGAACCGCCGACCCCGCGCGGGTCCAACGCCGCTCCCTCAGCGGCGCCCGGTGCGGGGAAGGGACCGTTTTGTGAGGGGGGCTGACAGGGAGACGGGCTCCGTACCTACCTGAGGGCGCCGGTCTCGCCCCGCGGACCGCCGAGGGCCGCTCCCTGCCCGGCTGAGGCGGCGCGGTCCGCGCTGCCTCAGCCGGGC
>Ga0065711_1028640_pt1 | contig 40038 bp, 16 predicted proteins | sample Hoacrofraction12_FD_59098 | JGI IMG/M metagenome (GOLD analysis project Ga0065711, IMG submission 59098) | Hoatzin crop microbial communities from Cojedes, Venezuela - Epithelial fraction 12 v2 (version 2) | ecosystem: Host-associated > Birds > Digestive system > Esophagus > Crop | place... | reverse complement strand
TGTAGGTGACCCTGCTTCGGCAGGGGGGTTGGACTAGATGACCCACAGAAGTCCTTTCCAACCCCTACTATTCTGTGATTCTGTGATTCTGTGATAATCCTCGTGAGTAATCTCCTTAAGAAAATTTTGGCAATGTATTTCTGCCCTGAAGACAACTCTGGCGTAAATGATACAACCTACACAGCTGATTCTTGGTTACCATATATCTACAGACTGTAATTCACACAGAACAGAAGCAAACACAATATTTGATGAAAATAAGTCATATTTTCAAATTAAATTATTGATACTTTGGTTCAGCAAGATGAAGCCAAATTAATCACTGCTTTCTGAAACACTAGGATGTCGTAAAGTTTAGAAAGAGATCTAGATCTTTGAAGTTGTCTGAAATTATGCATCTGCAACCATTCTAGGCTGAAATTCCTTTGGAAACAATCTGGACTATTGCAGCCACCTGGACAGTATTTTGCAGAAGGACAAACATTCTCCATGACACCTTTGGAGACATTTTCTTTCAATAATTGTCACCATTTGTAGTAAGAACATATTATAAGATTTAGCTTGGAATTTTTACAATTGTCCCTAAGAATACCACTGTCCTCTGATCATTGTTCATCCCAACACAGTCCCTGTCCAGATTATACTGGTATTTTATCCAGCATGAAGAAATGATCTACTTGTTTGAAAGCTTTATACGATTACTGTGCAGGAAATATATTTTACTTCTTTACTGTACAGGTCTGCCTGAGCGCATAGATAAAAGACACTGCATAGCATAATAAATCACTTGTACATATTTTCAGTAGTGTAACAATTATGTGCAATCAAGCTTAAGTTTGTAAATTCAGCCAGATGCAAATTTGCATACATCTAAGGCAAAAATGTAGGGTATATTTATTGTGTTAGTGAACGAATTCTGAAAAGATATAACAATGAAAAAATCCAGAGTGTTGGCATGGATAACCAATTTTTCTGCCAAACTTACAGCAGAAAAAGAATTCCACCGAAAGAATACATTAGAATTATTGCAAGGAGGTGAATAGCAAGCAACGGGTGTATTTTCTCCGATATATATGTTATTGGTAAAATCACTGGAGGAATGAAGTGTTTGGGTCTAGACTCTGCGCTTTAAATATTTTTTAATAGATTTCTATATGTATCTGGTATTGAAGACTACAATTGTTCCTGCAGTTTCCCTGATGAAACACATTTGCTATGCATGTTATTCTACTTTTGAACCAGCTCACCTTTTTGATCATTTCGATTGAATAATTTGATGTAGTCTGGGCAAAGAGAATAAGCACACCATCTCTTTCTAATATGAAATATACAAGCTTCTTGTGTCTCCCAAATGGTCCTCCTTTTGACTAGCAATTTGTGCTGCTTCTATTTTGGCATGTAAAACAGGAGGCATGAGGGCTCAGGTTTACAAGGCATATTATATGCGCTTAATACATTGGAAGATCAGGGGAAATCTTGTCTTTGCTAAAGTCAGTGGAAATAGGGTTCTATCTCACCCTTGCTCATTATAACTCAAATTACCTATCTACCGACCAGGGTCCTAATAATTATTGTGTTATATTAGGAGTTACAGAGAAAGATTTGATTGGTTGCACACGTCTCCTAGTACATGAATATTTTAATCGTTCTATAGCAGTGCTGCTTTGTAGAGTGGTGTTTTGTTTTTTTTTTAAAGGAAAAAATCATTATCTGAATCGGAAATTAAATACCCAGTAACCACAGATAAACCAAAGACACCTTTAGCAAGTGAGCACATCAGCCCATCCATATTCTGCTGCTCATCCACTGAAATAACCTGTGAAATACAACTAGCTAGGTTTGTACTATTTACTGTGTTTTCCTCATCATTACCTATATGGCATACAAGAAAATAAAATCTTTTTATTGCAAGATAAAAATGGAGAACATCAATGAAAAAAATTTAAACTAGAAAAATAATTTCCCTCACAGCAAATGGAACAGGAATACTGTTTATTATCTGGATAGATGATCAGAAGAAACAGTTTTAGATGCACATCTCAAATACATGTCTGAACTTTTAAAATTCCTGCTAGAAGTAGACTGTGGCTTGTTTCTTAAAGGAAAATCTAAGATTAGACAAATAAAGAAGTTCACTATAATTAACATTGTGCTAGCACACGTTAAGGCTATAGCCAGGACGGATCTTGCCCCTTCTCTAATACTGAGTCATGGGCTGATTTTGTTTAGGTGTGTTGAAGATACTTTCTTTCACACTGAGAAGTTAAAGGCTACCATAAAAGTCAGTGCTTTCTTACTATAACACCCACTTGTCTTACTCTTTTTTTGTGATATATATTCAGTTTGAAGGAGAAAATGACGAACTGATGCCAGCTGACCATATCCTTTTGTTTTCTTACCAGATCCTCATAGCCGTCCATTTCTGTCCTCTAAGTAATGAAGTCAGACATGGAAATACTAGCTATATGTTCAGAAACGTAAGTATCTCTTTTGTTATAGACTCTAGCTAGAACATAAAAGCTGTGTTATTTTTAGCAATTACAACAATCTTTGCTGCCAGCTACACGCAATCTTTTATCCTATTACAGATGATAGAGATAAATGAGCACTGGGCCAGAATTTGCCCTCAATGACCAATTTTTTTCTGTTTCTACTTTCCTTTGTATCTCCTTTTTCCATCACTCTGTGTATTCTGTGTTCATTTCATCTTTGCATCTTTGCAGTGAGAGTACAAATAAGGTGCAAAACCACAAGTTTTTGCTTATTTCCCATGGTAGATCTGCCAGCTCCATCATGGCACTATACTCCCTGACATTAGTGCGATATCAGGCAGACAATATATCTATGAATCTCAGAAAGCAAAAGAACTTTAAAACACTCCACAGCAATGAGCAGAAATGGTGCCATATGAGAAAATTCTCTACTTTCTCCATCTCCTCTAAAACAATGACATTATCGTGAATTATAATTTCCCGGACCAGGATCTGTAGTCTGTATGCAGAATTCTGGTATACCCCTCAATGTGGTCCATTCAAAAAGCTTGATCAGAATAATTGTTTTCTGTCTTGCTGTCCCTCCTCTTCTCCTAATAACATGTTACATTTTGTGAGGAGGAAGAAAAGGAAAGTATTGAAGATCATGTACGGTAAAACACCAAATACCCTAATTTTGAGACTCTAAAATCAGGAGGAATACTAGGCAAAATACTTCAAATAATGGCTTGTTTTTGGAATACAGTAAATATGCTATTTTCCTAGCATGTTGCTTGGACCTAGAATAGGTATTTGGCCAGTTTCAGTGCAGTTCATCATTCAGGAATACATCAAGAACAGCAATATACTCCTTTGTCTCACTTCAGGCCAGTCCAGTGACAGAATAGACTTGGAGAAAAACTAAATATCTAGTTTCTGTGTTCGGCAGGTTTGTACATGCACCTCAAAATCAGAGAAGAACGTGAGAGCTATGTACACATGATGGGATAACACATGATAAGGCATCTTACATTTGAATATTCAATCTCTTTTGCTACCTGAAAAAATTTCCTCTACCAAAGGGAGTTTATTTTATAAATTTACATATAGTAAATCATGCACTAGACTTACATGGATTTGGAAGATATATTAAAATAAAATAATTGTAAAAGCAGGGGATTTAATAACAAAATTAGTTAACATTTAATTTCCTTCACTTTCCTTTTCTTTCTTCCCCACTGTCTACAGGACCCCAGCCTGTCTGTCTCGGTGTGCAGGGACACAGTCATTCATAAGCAGAGCCAGTTTATACACCAGATATTTCATATCAAGGCAATCTTCTGCTCTTCCTAGCATTCAGAACAGAACAAATTCAGCTAGTTACCCAAAGATATAGCCTTTTTTGATAACTTCATAGTTCATGAAGTTTTCTGCCCTCAGCTCCATCTTCTGTCCCTTTCATGTCCAAACAACAGATGTAAAATAATCTGTGCACACCCACTTCTCAGAGTCTCTGGCAGAATTCCAGTCTAAATTCACCATCACCTTCTGACGTAACCCCCAGGCTGCCTTCATTTATGAAAGCCATAGCTCTTCTGATTTTTTTGACAGATGACAATTTGCAGAGGCTCTCCATGACTAGACTGAACAAAGAACCAAATTCAAGGAGGCAGAGTGACCCAGGTAGCTGATATTGTTGAGCAGACACTCATCTATGCATGGCTGAGGATTTGTACCCCACTCAGGGCGATGCCAAAGAACAGTACTGGACCTGCTATGTTTCAGAGGGTCAATCACTAAGCAATATTGTCGGGCTGGATGCATCTAAGTTCAGTCAAAATAATCACACCAACACATTGGCAAGGAAAAGACATGTCATTACTACATACAGAAATATCTCCTTTCAAACACACACACATAAAAAACCTCAAAAAAAAAGTGATTTTGGGTATAACAATTTCTCTGTTGTTTACCTCAGTTTAATACTGGAATAACACATGGTATCACATCTCTGTCATAGGATCTGGTTTGCAAAACTAACTGTTTGAAAAGAAAGGCCAGAAAACCCTAACCCAAATTCAAGGTATTGGTGTTTTTCATTTGACTGCTATGCAGTTGAACACAACCTTCATGTGAAGGACAGGATTTTCTCTCTCATTAATGAAGTTACTTTTCTGTCTTTTAGTGAGTCTTACCACTGTTCTTCTGGTTTCCTCTCTCCTGCACAAAATGTGCAGCTGCTTTGTAGACTGTTGAGTTGCATATGTAACTATGCTGAATGATGATAATAGGGGTGAGATGAGTGAGGTGCTTTGACATTTTCATGCATGCATTTATGTAAACAAATTCTGCATGTACCTTGGTTTCCCATAGCTTTCAAGGGTGGTGTTTTCCGAAAAGCACTTTTTAAAAAAGTGGATAAAGCATGAAAAAAGTTCTTTGAAAATGCTTAAATGGATGACTACATAGAGAGAAGTGATTAAAAAAAAAAAGATAAGAAAGATTAAACCACCAATTCTGACAAACTTCCCATGTAGACTATATGTTTATAAATCACAATTACAAAAGTAACACATTTTCAAACAAAAAACTTCACTTTTCTGTTGGAATATCTTCTTTGGTTTTCTAATAATATGTATGAAGATCTTAATGAAAACAGAATGTTTTCAAATTTTAAAAGCAAGAATGTGCCAATTGTCTTAATACCTGTCATATTTAGTTCCAAGTAACTCTTTAGTTAGAACTTGAAACCTATACTTGAAGCTATAATGTACTTAAAATATTGAATTTTTTTCTGAGAAAGTGATTTTCTACCAGTGTCAATCATCTTCTGCAAAATGTGGCAATAAATTATGCTGCTTCCCAAAACCAGACACTAAGTAGATCCTTGGAAAGACAGATAGTTCATTGTTGATAGGATAAGACAACAGGAACTTTACTAAAATCAAATACAATGAAAGTAAGCAAAAAGTCTTCTATTCTGCAGTCTCTTCTCATAATCCTTTATGCACCTTTCCCCTTCTCTGCAGTAGGTGAGTGCTAACGGGACCATGTAATCAGTCCTTTGAGCTCATATGAGTTATCTTCTGAAATTCACTGCACTTCAGGGCTTACCTGTATTTTGCAACACTGTCCACACTGCAGGAGTGAAAAGTCTTTTAAGGAAAGATAGTACAATTTTTCTCTGAATAAGGAACAGAGAGGAGCCATGTTAGCCACAGAGCATTCCAGGGAATTACGTGTGATTCATAAAAACTTCAGTTTGTTTTTCCTTCTTGTGGTCTAGTAGGCAATAATTTTCAACAGCTCATTTATAAGGAAAATATTTTATTTTTTTCCCTTTATTGAATTTTAACGGTGCTGACTGCCACAATGGGGAAATAAATTTCTGTCCTTTTAGTCTTTGCTGGCTGGGCTTCACCAGTCGTTTTTGTTTTCCTTTTTTATTTTTCTATCATGCTTCTTTCTTAGTAACTACAGAACTATCCATGTAATGAGTAGGAGCCCTAGTGAAGTAACGTGTGCTTTAGTTGAATATGCAGAGATGCCAAGGAGCAGAAGCAACACTTTCTCAAATCTTACATGACTTCTTTCTTAATTGCTCTGTCTTACATTTTATCGTTCCCCATAAAGCCCACGTGACGGAAAGCAGAAATACAACATATAAATCAGTGTGCTCCTGCTGCAGATACCTGTGCTCAGCATGAAAGAAGTCCTTTTGGTCCTTCAGCATTGTTTATTTTTATTGCTGCATTGAAGGTAAAAGGGAGCATGGGAAATTATTCTATTTCAAACTCTAACAGAACAAAGCAGCTCTATTCTCTCTAGTAAATGATGCAGCTTGATGATACAGAATTGTTGCTACGTCTTGACCTCCTTTTCCAGAAGCACATCCATTTTGAACTCCAGCAGTGGTCAGATGAAAAATAGCCACACATATTTCATGTGTCAAACTCTGGAACCCAGATCTGACTCCTGGCATCTCCCTCTGCGTCCCCATCATGCTCATGTTCCTGGCAGCGCCAAGCGAGGGGCACTGTTTTGGCATAAGAACCAGGAAACAAGAAGTCAGAGCATGCAGAAGGATTCAGCAGCCTGAGGCTGCAGTGAGTTCAGAAGTCAGTTTGCCCATTTCGTAGGTGAGTGGGCAGGGCCTCTCATTGCCAGGCACTTCTTGTCAGAGGAAAGCCTGTATGATTTTGACCAAAGTGGCAACTCCCTAACAACAAGTTAGCACTGCATCTGTGGACAGAAATGTCTAGAATTCCCTCCTGTTTCCTAGGAACCCAGTGGAGAGAGGGACAAAATGTTAGTTTTATGTGGGCTGCTATACCTTTAGGGAGGGTGAAGGGTGTAACTCTTGCTCTGGTCCTATGAGCATCTTAAGAACCATCAAGAGGGATTTTTTTGTCCCTTGCAAGGTGAGGAATGTAAAACTAGGCATTTTTGAACCAATATTTCTACCTAAATTCAGTAACTGAGATAACTATATGTAGTTGTGAACCATTTGGCTGCAACATGATCACAAAATCATGTAAAGACAATCTTGATCCCAGTCCCCTGTAGCCCCACTGAGCCCACTGGTGGGTTGGGGCAGGACTTTGCTTCCAGAACACAGACTCTTCAGGACAGCAGCTAAACCACGCTATTTTACTGGAATCAGTGATTGCTAATAATTATTGATGTATATTATTTACTTATGATCATTTAAGCATTATCAGTTCTTCTAAGTTATATGAAGATTTTCAGGTAATTTGCAGAGCAGTTAAATCACAGATCACTAACACTAGGAAAAACTAATTTAGTTAAATCAGCTCATACCAGGATGTTTGTTATGGTGGGAGATAAGGCTGATAACCCTCGTTTAATGTCAGAATGATAATTATTACTTGCCAGTTGTGTCAGCACCTTGTGCTTTTTATTGTGGTTTTTTATTCCTATAACTTTTTTTTAATGTTACTTATTAGATATATCTCCAAAGTCACATGGCAGCTAAAGGACCATTTCAATCTTGAGCTGCATAAAGCAGATATATTTATGCCTCTCATGGAGCAGGGAGATAATAGACCCTATCTGTATAGTGAGACTGAACCCAGAATATTGCACTGAGAGCTTTCGGCACCTCATTTCCTGAAAAAATGTAGAATAACTGGATGGAGTTCAGAGAAGAGCAATGGATAGTAATCATGAAGATGGAGGGTTTGTTATGTAAGGAAAGATTCAGCATTCAGCTATAACAAGCAATAAAAATCTTTAGAAGATAAATGGTCTAAATCTTATATACAAATATAAACCCACATATATATAAGTACCATAACATTCACAGTATTATCCATTTAATATACCAATGGCAAAATAAAACGTGTCTTTTCTACAGACCGGCAGTTGTGCAGCAAGTAATTCAGGAACTACTGTGGGCATCAGAGTAAACTTCAGAAAAAGGAAAAGACTTCTTTCCGCGATCACTCCACATTAGTTACTGCGCAAGGAACTACTATAGTGGTTCACTAATTCATTCCCCAAATAACCTAGAACTTCATGTAAGCTCCACTCATGCAAGCTATGATACTGATGTAGGCATAGCATTAACATTTCACTTTGTAATTCAGTACCCCAGTGCCCAGTAACTGTTTAGAGCTTGTACGTGGAAAATGGACATCATGCTGGCTTCTTGAATAAACACCTGGCTCTGCCCCAACATCAAGTTTACATCAACCTGGAAGTCAAATCTTGAGTTAAGCCTAGCAAAGGCACACGCTTTTACACAACAGTTGAGTGGGTAGGAGACGTGAATGTTTAAATCTCCTTTCTTACCTCTTTTAAAGGGGCTAGATCAGTCTTAATACCTTTGCAGCCATTGGCATTGACTACGGACGGACTCAGATTTCTTAGGCAGGACAGTTAAGTGGGAATTCAGCAAGGTGTGAATTTGAAATAAAATATCACAGAACCATGGAATCACAGAATGGTAGGGGTTGGAAGGGACCTCTGTGGATCATCTAGTCCAATCCCCCTGCCAAAGCAAGGTCACCTAGAGCATGTTCACCTAGAGAAATTTGCACAGAACTGTGTCCAGGTGAGTTTTGAATATCTTCAGAGAAGGAGACTCCATAGCCTCTCTGGGCAACCTGTTCCAGTGCTCTGTCACCCTCTAAGTAAAGAAGTTCTTCCTCGTGTTCAGATGGAACTTCCTATGCTTACGTTTGTGCCCATTGCCCCTTGTCCTGTCACTGGGCGCCACTGAAAAGGGTTTGGCCCCATTCTCTTGAAACCAGCCCTTAAGATATTTACAATAATTTCTAAGATCCCCTCTCTGTCTTCTCTTCTTCAGGTTAAACAAGCCCAGCTCCCTCAGCCTTTCCTTGTAAGATTGATGCTCCAGTCCCCTCATCATCTTCGTAGCCCTCCGCTGGAGTCTCTCCAGTAGCTCCTCATCTTTCTTGAACTGGGGAGCCCAGAACTGGACACAGTGCTACAGATGTCGCCTCGCTATGGGCAAAGTAGAGGGGGAGGAGAACCTTTCTAAACCTGCTGGTCATACACTTCTCAAACCACTCTTCCTAAAGCACTCTTCTTAATGCATATATCCAAAATGAACTCTACCTGCACACAATTTTATTCTTAGTTTGGCGTGTTTTTCCCTAATCTCTTTAAACACATTTCCACTCTCTTCTGATATGAGACACGAATAGAAAAATGCACTGCTATCTTGCATTGAGTGTCCACACCCAAGCTAATTGCAATATGGGTCTTATGTAAACAAGCTTTGAGTTTAGAGGAAAGGATAATCTATTTAAAGGTTTTGAGATTCACCTGATATTGTTATTTCCAGGTCTCAATCCTAGCATCTGCAAGATCTGGAGGCCATAACTGATACAAGTCTCTCATCTGCAGATTTATGCTCTGTGGCATAAATCAGAATAGTTCATCGAATTTTATGAAAGGACACTATTTTTTCATTGGCTCAGGGTTTGATTTCTGCTGAACTTGAGTACTTGTAAAGACAAATGTCTTGCGGAAGTGACTCAGGAGAATTATCTAGTGGGAACAAAGATGGTCACTGCACCTTTAAAGACTCAAATGAGATAGTAAATCACTTACATCCTAAATTAGGTACTGAATGCAGGGTTCCAGTGGTGAAAGGGGAATTATGTGACAAAGTCAGTGTCCTGTGCTCTGTGCTGTAGAAAAACTGTCACTTTAAATACAGAAATCTGATTAAATCTGTACTGTCAAAACTGTGGCTTAAGATAGGCAATTGAAATGAAAAATGCAGACTGTTGGTTACAGGTTTGTTTGGTTTTTTTGTTTTTTAAGGAATGGGAAAAAAAAGGTGTAAGGAAAAAGAGTGCTAGAATTTTAGATGTTCACTGGGGACACTATTACTTGGCAACTGATGTGTTGCTTATCTCCTAGAAATAATTATGTATTCAGACCCCCTCGGTTAAATTGGTACATTAAGATTTCTGACTTAGTGTCATAACTGTAAAGCAGAAATCCTGCAAGCTGGTGGCAGGTCTTCCTTTGGGGCTCTGCCCAAATCAAAATCTCTGCAAGTACATATCTGTTGCCAGTGTCACTTAGCATAGCTCTTCCATAGTCAGCAGGGCTATGCTGGTTTTCACCTGTGGAAGACCTGGCCCCAAAAAGATGCTTTCTCACCATTTAGGTCAAATGTAATCCTCTAGGTGTTCAAAAACAAGGGGGAGGACACTGGCTGTTGTGCTGGTGTGAGAATGTGTGTCACTCTCCAGCTGTCGTGTTCTCCTCTGATGCAATGTTCCTTTCAGGGGCTCTTGGACAAGAGCTGGTACTCATACGATGAGTAGGACAGCTTGAACAGAGTCGGCTGGGCAGGCTGAGAAGCTGTCTCTCTGATCACGCCACGTGTATCTGGCACTTGGCTGGAGACAGTTCTAATCATATCACACATACGCAGGGACATGACGCAGAGACTAGTGCTCCTGTTTGACTGAAGGAGTGGGAAACAGGAGCTTTTCTGTTATGTATTCACCCCCCAGCCACTGCAGTGAAAGCAGGGCGAGAGGCTTATGCTGAATGGCTTCTGGCAGCAGAGCTCTTTCATGTCCTGAAACAAGAGGGTACAGAAAAACCAGCCTGAAGAGCAGTAGCTCTGAGGGCCCTAAGGCAGGTTCTGCCAAGTCCCAGTATCAACACCCTGCTGCCTCCTCTTTCTCCCCTGGCCTCACACAGCCATGGAGGCAGACCCTCCTCTCGGCAGCTGCCACGGCAGGAGAGGAGTGTGGGACTGCAACTCCAAGCCTGAAGATGCAAGGCATGTATGTAAGTCTAAGGCATTTTGTATCAGATAGCCATATTTTTGTGCTGTCAGCCAAGGAAAAGGAGGCTGGTTTGAGGAAGAGGTAGGAGTAGTGAAGAACCAGGCGGTCAGGGGCAGGAGGCAGGAAATAGTTCCACTGTAGAAAACATGGCTGGAATGCTGCATGCATTCCCAAACACTCATATCGTGTAAAGTTATTCTTCAGAAGAAAAAGAGTCAAGAAGGTCTGTGATAAGATAAAAGAGGAGAGAAAATTCTGCCTCATACAGGGCAACTGCAAGACTTTGTCTTCTTTAGCCTGAAGGCTGAGAGGAGATATGATATCTTTTTAGAAGTGGATCAGTGGAGAAAACATCAAGGAAGAAGGGCTGAGAATCTGTAAATTGGCTGGGAGTTTAAACTTAACCAACAAAACAGTAAGGTGCCTGCTGTGGGAATAATAGGAACAAAAAAACCTTTTCCTTCTTGGAAATAAGGGCCAGTAAATACACAATGTGATGCCTGTTTTATTAGAGCTCTGGTCTTGAAAACAAAGAAGGCTGCCTAGCTTCCAAATCCTTGTTCCTTTAGAAAGGATCACTGAGAAAAGGTGAGAGGAAACAGACGCATGTTGTGGAACACCATAGCATTTTCTATAAGACATCAATTAATATGAGACTTCTGAAAAATCTCCGGAGCTGGCACAACAAATGACATATTGCAACATTACATAGGTGACGTACCTCTGATAATAACCACAGAAGTTTTGCCTATATGAAGAGCATAGAATCAGGTCTGTCCTGTTCTGTAATTGGGTGGGAGTGGTGTATTTCAACTGTTTAATTTTCTTTGGTTATAGGAGGGACTGCTGGTTGCAGAGATTAACTTATCAGCCACCTGTGCCACAGTGCAGGTTTCCAAGTTGAATAGAAAACCAAGCACACCGGAGCTTAGGGATCACAGAATACTATTTCCCTGGTGCCTACATCTGCAGCAATAATTTGGATTGAGGAATTGGGCTCTGATCTGATGATGCTATGTTCATTCCAAGATATGACAACTTATGAAATATAGCATCACAATAGATAGGAGACATTTGTTTTCTTTTAAAATAATGTAAGGAGTATAATCCATGGAAGATGAGAAAGGACAGCAGGTTGGGCTTTGGCTGGTTTAGTGGCCTTGGGGCCTTAGATTTTAAATGAGTTTTAGGTTTGAGCACTGAAGGTCAGGTGCAGTTTCGGTGTATTTCAGGGTAACTCTACTGAGGTATGGTAGGTTACACCAGCTGAGGATACAGCCCACAATATTTCAGCATTTAAGGCAGGCAGCTCATGCTCACAAGTTAAGGAATTTCTGTATAAAAATTCCATTAGAGATTTCTCTTCATACAAATGCTGCTAATGCCTCTCTATCCACCTGCGTATTTCTGATGAAGGCTGGAATATGCTGGCAGAATAGCACGTAGCTGTTTCACGTCCTCAAAGTGGGTCAGATCCTCTAGTCTTTACTCTTTACAGTTCAGTAAGGATTGCATCTCAGTAAACTGAAGGATTTGAACTCATTTTAATATATTTCTTTTCTCTCTAATTTCCTTCCGTTCACTCATGCTGATCATTACACCAGGATCTCAGACTGGGATTCATTAAACACCATACACAAATATTTTAAAGTCCTTTCACTTTGCCGTGCGTCTTGTAGATTTAAAGATCAGTGTTTTCCTTATTTTAGTGAAGAAAGTGATTCTATGCATTATTCCTTCCACCTTTTATGTATGTCCTCAATGTCAATCTTGTTTTTTTCTTCATCACTTCCGGGTTCTTTCCTTCCAGTGACAAATTTTCACTCAGATAACCCTTCACATTCAGAATGTTATAATTTCATTTATGCCCAGGAGATGCAGAATCTCTTTTTCATTTTGTGAATGACCCAGATGCTACATTTCTATTGTCCCCTTGATTCTGTCTCTGTAAGTGTCCTGACTCATCCCAGCGTATTTGTCAGCAATTTGCCAGCATATGCTTAGGTGGTCACTCTCACTAACCGGCTTTTCTTGTCAGTCTTAGAAATTGTAAGGAAATCCCTCCACATAGGGGAGGATTTAAAACAGCAGAAAGAGGGGAAGGGGTGTGGCCTTCTTTCTCATGCATACTATTTCTTCACACAGGTTCTCTGGGGAGACAGGTCTCCATCTGCAGGGTAAACACGAAAGATCCACTTTCACCTGATGAAAAGGTAACTTATGGTTATACTGCCTTATCTCAGGTGCTGCAGGTGTAACCTACAATTATTTCCCTTTCTCTGCTTGCCACAGAAACACAGGTGCAGTTTTGCAGAGATGAGACTCGGTCATCACTGAAGAAGGAAGGAAGATACCTTCTAACTGGCTTTATCTGGGTTGCCAGAAGTGTGGCACAGTAGTGGGAACTCAAATGATCTGTCTTACCAACACTTAATTACTGCAGTTCCTGCAGTGTCTTGCTGCAGAGGGAATAATATGCTTCACACATGAATAGAGTTGGAGATATTAAGTGCTCAGCATTTGTCATTTAGAGTGTCACTTGACATTCTAAATACGGGAAGATATTGTGGTTATTGCAAGTAGTGGGGTGTTGGCTAAAGAATTGTAATGGTGCCTATTATAATGGAGAAAAAGCAGTGAGCCACTTTTTTCATGCATAAAACAAGTGGGGTGCCTGACGGTTTCCACATTAGACTTCGCTTTTGGAAAAAAAGATCTAGTGAAAAATACTCATGCTGAAATATACAAAGTCCAAAATCTTCTACCTTATATTCAGCTGCTATAACTTCTTCTAATGAGAATCTCTGAAGCGTGAGAATATGTCAAGAGACTTCAATCTTGCACTTAAAAAGATAGCAGAAAACAGCTCCCTCAGAAGAATTCTGGAACGAATCTTAACTCTCAAACAAGTCAGTCTTTACATTTTTCAGTACGTTTGCAATAAATCAAACATTTTCATTTTAAAAATGTAATCAGATAAATCGTGAAGGGAATTCATTTACAAAAAAGCCAAAGTATAAAAAATTACCTGTCTCCTAGCTCTTCACCTTAATATATTCAGTAAGTCAGAAGTCCTTGTATGAATCCAGAAAAGTAAAAAAGGTTATATTTCTTTTAACATTTTGAACAGGAGACATTTTTCCATGGGAGTACCTGCAAGGTTACTACCTCCTGCGGAGCTTCACGTCTCATTTACCAAGGCCTTGAAAAGAAATTAGGAGAAAGAAGTTTTCTGCCACTCCATTTATATGTGTAATGATTTTTATTGTTTTAGCACAATCTTTACATTTACCCATACGTAAAATACTTACAGCACTCTGTCAAGATTTCTTCTTTTGCTGAAGTGAGGTCTAAGCATGGAGCAAGGAACTGCAGGTCACAAGATGTGCACAGAGTAACCCGGAGGACAAAGATGGCAGGTTCAGTCTTATAACTACTGTGAATCCCTGGTATTTGTTGCAGGTCCTCAGATGACACATCTGGTGTCTCTACCAGTAACTCATTATGGATCAACAGGAGGTTGCATCTTCTGAGAATGTGCTTACTGCAGATTTAGGATCCCTTGACAGAAAAGAAAGGGATTTTCAGTGGGCTTCAAATACCTTGATACAGCTTTTCATTGAGACTGAATGTGCCCTGTTCACTGGTTATTTACAGAGAGCAGAAGATATTGCAGATGGTGTGGGTCACAAATTACGTTGGCAACCTCCATGTTTTTTAGTTAGTCAGTAAACCTATGTAATAAACTGATAGGAATCTGTTTAAAAAAATAAAAATTCTTAGGGGAGAGCTGGCTGAACACTGAGGGTTTGCAAACATTTTGAATTTAGAACAGAAACCAGAAACAGTTTTGAAAACAGACCTCTGAAACTTACTCTCGAAAGTGTGGAGGAAATTTTGATGGGGACCTGACAGCCTCTACTTCTTTCTATTTCAAATGTAGCTATTCTAGTTATAGGAGAGATTCTGTTTTTACAGCTATGTAAAATATGGGAGTTGCAGCCAGTATCAAACCTGCAACCAATTTGTATTGTGGTATCTTCTCTGAATTATATATCGACAGCTACAGAGTACTTACAGAAATGACAACATTCAAGAAACCTTGAAGAAGATGATGTGCAGAGAAATCAAAATGACTGACCTGAAATTAGATCCAAAATTAAAATATCTCAACCCTTCTTAACTGGTTCTATCAATCTTAAGCTGATATATTCTAATATCAGATACTTGACTTCTAAACTTCATTTATTATTAGGCTCCATTTAAGTAATATCCTCTACTTTAGGACACTCTTAAAGATATATTCATGTTTAAAGAAAGATGTGATTGTGTTGAACTTCAGTTTAAACAAATCTCAGAAATAAAGCTAACCCCCCCAAAAAGAAAGGAAAAAAGCAAAAAAAAAAAAAAAAAGAGAAAGAAAGAAAGGAGTGTTTTTTAACAAAAAGGGTATATATAATACCTATGTGACAATATCACTTTTTCCTTCCTTTCTTATAGAATCTGCTGAGTTGAACTGTGGAAATGAATAGTCAAGAATACCACCCTTGTGCCAGTACTCAAAGAATTATAGGGCTTAGGTGATCTTGTGATTAGTTTGTTTACGCCAAGTGGAAGGAATAAAATTCTACTTGAAAAATGCAAACCTTTGGCGACAGGAGTGGAGATCTGCTCAACTCTGTTCTTATTTTCTAAGGGGCAAAAACTGTGGCTAAGAATAGAGATTGGAATCGCTAAGGACTCATTTGGCATTCTAAGATATTGCCACAAGTCTCTAGGATGATTGATGCTATTTATTGGATAAATAACAAATTGAATGAAAATACAATAACATGAATTTTATGAAGTAAAGCAATTTCACTTAGTTATTGGACCAAAGAGAGAAAGAATTACTCTGTATAATAGGAATACCTGTAGGTATATCATCTAACTTGTAGGAGATTCCAAAACTAAATCTTTACCCTAAATCGGTCAAATTAGAAACCTGAACTTTTGTTTCTGATATTTAATATAGTATACAGATGGATCTGGAGGGCAGAAAGCAAAATCTGTCTCAGACTTTTTCAAAAAAAAGGATAAACCAGTACAATCTACACTGGATCTCAGAGTACTTTATAATCTTCCTCATAATTTTTTAGTAATTTGTACTATTTTTCAGCCAATTCTAACTTTCATAGTAATTAGCAAACAGCCCATTGTGATTGAACAGCCCTGAATTTTATTAATAACACAGTCACCATTTTATTCACATGTCCGCAAGTTTCTCCACACCCATATGTTCCCGCTCCGCCACCCACGGCTACGTTGCCTCTTCAGACAAAATGAACAAAATATCAATAGCGAATTAATTAAGTTATTTACTTTTACTATTATTTACATCAGATGTGAAAGGGCTCCAAATTTCATGAAGGACAATATGCAATTTCATGGTATTCTGCTTGGATACCTTCAACAGGCTTGAAGAAATGCACAAACAACAATCACTTTGATAACAGTAATGATTTCAAGTCTAGCGAAACAAATAAAGGTTTGTGGTTTTCTAACCAATATATTTATTCCATAATGAACAATCTAACATGAACATGTGATTATAGGGCACTCTCTGTTCATTACCAATTGTATGGTCCTTGAAACCATAGTACTATGAGGAAATAAATGCCTTCCACTGGAGCCAAATGCTGCCTTTGTGCATCTTTGATCCCGATTCAAAATGTGATGCTATTTGTATTAGTGTTGTAGAAGGACTGGAGCAAAGAGGGGTGAATACAGAAGAAGAACATTCACAAAAAAATGCAGTCCTACAAAAACTGAAAAAAATAAAAACCACCAACCTGAATCACTTTGATGATATTAGGAACCTTTTTAAGATATTCTCTAAAAACATCTCTTTGCAAAAATGGTGTGGAAAGCAAAGTTCTTGTATGTACTCACTGATGTAGGGGTCTGAGAAGTCACACAGAAGTGAGGGTATAATTCATCCCATTCTTATAGTGGGGTAGCTGTCCTTTAGCACAGATTATAGCCTGAAAGAAAAATGCAACAGAACATGCAATGGTATTAGTAGAAGACACATTTTTTCCATCACATCCTGAAAGAACAATAATTAGCAATCAATAAGCACGTGCCATACATTCAGTAAAAAATGTTCAAAATGGTGCTTGAAATGGTCTTCTAAACTCAACAAAAGTATAATAGTTTAAATGACAACAAAGAATTTTCAATCTTGAATTATCAAATATATTTGTCTGCTTGTCTTTGCACTACTGACCTCTTGTACTGAACAGTTGCAGATCAGTAACATGAACAAAAAATTTTTGGCAGCATTCAGAAGAATTTTGGTTCCACTGTGCATGTGCAGTGCAAATTGAACACTGCAGATGAATATAAACCTATTTAAGAACTTACAGACAATAAATACATGCCAAATAATACAATAATCTATTTTACTTATTGTAAAGAATTAATGAAAAAATACTGCTTTCATTACATCTTATGAAAATGACTAATGCACTATTTCCTTTTCTGTTATTTGGACAACATTTTTTTCCATGATTCAGGAAGCTGAAGAACGCTCACAGACTATGTATGAGCAAAAAGCCACATGTCTTTTTGCAGGAATAGATACAAAATAGTGTCTTGCTTAGCACGTCTGACCTTTTTGTGTCTGGATATGACTTTTCTGTGAGGGTCTACTGGGTGGTCAGGTTAACTTGGAATCTATATTATTTATTCTGGTATAGGAGCTAAGAAATGCATGTAGGGCTAACTCTGTGCAAGAACTTTGCTATCTCCTACCTCAGCTTTACCATCAGAGAATCTACCCGTGAGGTAGAATGTCTCATACCTACAACCCTCAGTCCAAAGTTGAATGAAAGCTGAGCAAAGGCTTTGGAGAGACCTGTTTCCAGCTCAAGCACCTCCAATGCCAGCCACACTACGTTGGGCAGATCATGGTCGCATTGTACATTTCACCTTCCTATCTCTGCTTCCTTTTCGTATATCTGGAGGTCTTCCCATCAGCACAGCTCAGAGGAGTGTGGAGCACTCCTGCAGAGGCTGTGAAGTGTCTGATATCACCAGGTGCAGGCTTTGTGTCTGTCCTGCTCTGAACAAAGCCTTACCTTGTGTGGGTTTCTCACAATGGGCATCACTGTCAAACTACACCACTGTTGGACTCATTAGAAATGCCGTACACAACAACTGCCCAGCTGCAGGATCCTGCTGGGACAATCACAGCCAGCAGCAGGGAGTGAACAGAGTAAGAGTTATGCTTCCCACATACTCTCCCAGTATCCATGACTTGCTGCTCAAAGATGACCCGAGTTAGGGGTGGTGTCTTTGGCTACATCAGTACTTGTTAACAGTTGCAGAGTTCGCATGCCGGGTGACAGCACTCAGAATCATAGAATCATAGAATCATTAAGGTTGGAAGAGACCTCTAAGACCTTCAAGTCCAACCGTCAACCTAACACCACCGTGCCTGCTAAACTGTGTCCCAAAGTGCGATATCTACACGTTTTTTGAACACCTCCAGGGATGATGACTCTACCACTTCCCTGGGCAGGCTGTTCCAATGCCTGACCACTCTTTCAGGAAAGACTTTTTTCCTAATATCCAATCTAAACCTCCCCTGATGCAACTTGAGGTCATTTCCTATCGTCCTATTGCTAGTCACTTGGGAGAGACCAATACCCACCTCTGAGACCAACACTCACCTCAAGAGACCAACACCCACCGTAAAGCACTTGTCCATAAAGCTGTACTTTCTTTCCTTCCTGATGCAGAGAGCAGCTTCCAAGCTGTTTATTGGCAACACATCTTCTCCATGTCAGTTCTTGCACTATGCCCAGGCATTGCCTGAGGCAGTGCTAGTTTTCTCACTCCTAAGCTGTGCTGGGGACCAAGTTAACAACTCAGCAGTGTGGGCTGTCTCATGCTAATACTCAGACCTGAGCTCTGTCTCACACTTTGGTTTACTACTGTAGGCAAAGACATAGTGTTTAATAGCCCACAAATAGATTTGTCTTCCTGGTATTTGTCTAAATGCACTTTGAACACATGTAAATTAGTAACTTCCAGAATAGATGGGAGTTTTACAGTCAATTTCAGTGAGAAAAGAGTGAAACCAATGCCGAGTGTCTTCAAATCCCATCATTTGTCTTCTTGAAGTGTTAAAGAACTCAAGCTCTGTACTGCATATTGTTTAGCAGGGCTTTTATCATCCATGTAAGAGAAACAAACAATACCTGATAATACTGTGTTAGTTAATAACTCACTACTCATATATATGGTAAACCAAATTTTTTAAAAATAGAAGCCCTACATTGCTATGAAAAGGCTATGTAAACATGTTTAGATTTTTCCTAATTATAGGAGATGTTAGTGTGTTAATTTGTTGCATGCCATCAGCAGACTGATGTCTTATTGGAAAATGTTTAAATTCATACGGCAAGTGATAATTAACAGATAATCATATAACCATTAAGCAGATTGGCTTAGATTTTAACGCATTTTGCTATATCATTTACCATATTTTACACTAAATGAATAGTTATGTAATATTTTAAAAATGCCAGCTACAATCTGAAATCTGTTAAATAATTACATAAATATTATCTCTTAATTATTTCAATTAAATAAAGCATGAAAAATGCCATTTCATGAATTAGTACCATGGATTTAATTTTTTCTAATATGTTTGCCCCCCTCAGCAAAATAATTTAGTTAAAGCATTAGTGTTCTAAAATGTGAGGCTGCCTTTGTTGTGACAGCTGCCACATTAGTGTAACAGTACAAGAAAGAACTTAAACATGTGTTCAAATATTTGAGCAGTCCCAGCAAAATAAATAGCATATCTTTGTGCCTAAAGATAAGTTGGGGCTCAAGTGCTTTGCTTCATCTCAGCCTATAGACTGACAATTCAGTTAAAATTGTTTACATCAGAAAACCCAAAGGTCTGGTGTCTCGACACTAGCTGAGGAAGGTGTGCTTGAAGAAAGCTCTTACAGGCAATACACATTTAGAATAGTCTTCTAGCTTCCACCAGCTCATAACCAAGCAAATTCCTCAACAAGAGATGGTGTCTTTGCAATAAATTGTAACTGATGGGTTTTTGTTCTATTGACTTATCTGGTCCTTTTTGGAACTTCCACAAACTTTTACCTTCACTTAACAAAAGAAAAAGAAGGAGGAGAATGATACCCATTTTGCATTCTTAAAAACACCATAGTCTTGAAGGCATTAACCAAGTTGTAAAATGTTGGGTGTTACATTGTATTCAAAAGATTACATCCGAAAGTAGTAAGAGCAAAATTACACACCAGAAGGAATACTAGGTTACGAGCTTATAATGTCCTTATTTTTCAGCAGTACTCTTTTTATTTCTCTCTAGTTTCCCTACTCTCCTTCTCCCAACCACATTCTCTTTTTCACCTCTATTTCAACATCTTGCTGTCCCCATCCTCCATCTTTTCCTTCTATGGATTATTCAGCCACATTTAAGATTTTTTCATTGTTGCTGATCTCTCCTTCTCTTGCTTCCTTGCACTCCAAATAGTTTCTAGTTTTGGTTAAAACACTTCCTTGAAATAGAATTGCTAATGCCTTAGCTGTACCTTTAAGTTGTATTTTTCACATTGAACACCTCAGGTAATGAGGAACTTAAGACTGAAAGTTCTGACTGTTCTTAATTTCAGTTAATATCCATGATGAGTAGTTTCATACATGTATGATCCTTTTTGAGTTTAAAGACCCTTTTCAAGGTCAGCATGACAGAAATTACGATGAAGTTTCACTGCTGTAGATCAAGGGAGCTATCTGCATCATGATTCCCATAAAAGGTATGGTTCATTGTGAAGTCTGGAATCATCTGTCAGGCAGAAGACCTGAAAACATTGAAAAGGAGAAATGACAGGGCCTCTCTGGACAACCCTTGAACACCCAGATACTGAAAAAGGGTGCTGAAACTGGTTAGCAAGTAAGCTTTCACTGTGTTCTCAGCAAGAGGAATGAATGCACAACGAGCAGAAGGTCAAAGGGTATTTTTATGGGTCCTACTAATGACAGATGGATTTGACAGATGGACCACTTGTTGGATGAGGAATTGGCTCGATGGATGCACTCAAGGAGTTGCAGTCAATGGCTCAATGTCCAGGTGGAGACCAGCGACGAGTGGTGTGCCTCAGGGGTGTGTACTGGGGCCAGTGCTACTTAATATCTTTGTCAGAGGCATGGACAGTGGGACTGAGTGCACCCTCAGCAAGTTTGTCGACGACACCAGGCTGAGTGGTGTGGTTGACACACTGGAGGGAAGGGATGCCATTCAGAGGGACCTTGACAGGCTGGAGAGGTGGGCCTGCGTGAACGGCATGAAGTTCAACAAGGCCAAGTGCAAGGTCCTGCACGTGGGTCGGGGCAATTCCAAACACAAGTATAGGCTGGGCAGAGAGTGACTCAAGAGGAGCCCTGATGAGAAGGATTTGTGGGTACTGGTGGATGAGAAGCTCAACATGAGCCAGCAATGTGCGCTTGCAGCCCAGAAAGCCAACTGTATCCTGGGCTGCCTCAAGAGAAGCATGGCCACCAGGTCGAGGGAGGTGATTCTGCCCCTTTACTCTGCTCTCGTGAGACACCATCTAGAGTACTGTGTCCAGCTCTGGAGCCCCCAACAGAAGAAGGGCATGGATGTGTTGGAGCGGGTCCAGAGGAGGGCCACGAAGATGATCTGAGGGCTAGAGTACCTCTCCTATGAGGACAGGCTGAGGGAGTTGGGGCTGTTCAGCCTGGAGAAGAGTAGGCTCTGGGGTGACCTTATAGCAGCCTTTCAATACCTGAAAGGTTCTACAGGAAGGATGGAGAGGGACTTTTCACAAGGGTATGTAGTGATAGGACAAGGGGGAATGGCTGTAAACTAAAAGAGGGCAGACTTATATTAGATATTAGGAAGAAATCCTTCACCATGAGGGTGGTGAGGCACTGGAACAGGTTGCCCAGAGAAGCTGTGGATGCCCCCTCCCTGGAAGTGTTCAAGGACAGGCTGGATGGAACTCTGAGCAACCTGGTCTAGTGGAAGATGTCCCTGCTCATGGCAGGGGGGTTGGAACCAGATGATCTTTAAAGTCCCTTCCAATTCTTACCATGCTATGATTGTATGATTCTATGATTTCTTGGTCTTCTGTGGTATATTCAATAATAATAAAAGGGATTAAGCTGCAGAGGCTTAATGCAGTCCAACTTTTGCTACAATCATTGGCATCCTAAGCACTGGCCCATTGCACAGTTTACTGGGATATATGGCCCCTCACTTGCGCAGGCTTGCCTAGAGGTCACTTTCTCAGAAAGCATTTGCAAGATCTGGTATAACTCTAGGTAGCTGCATTTATTCGTGCTGCTATGCAAGCAGGCCAAATGTGCTGTAATTCATCATGAATAAAGAATTACTCGAGGAAGTTACAAATGCATAAAAGAACAGCTGTTGTGTTGCTGAAAGCAATGCATTAGTGCATGCATGGTACTATAAAGCCTGGTGCTGATCAATTGTTCAACTTTTCTACAGTATTTTTTTTGGTTTATATTAATTTTCATCTAATTCATTCACAGCTTGTGTGGGATTTCCTTTCAGCAGTGAACTTATCACAAATAAACAAGTAATAATTAAGTTATTAACGGACATGTTGATCAATGCAGACTAAGAAAGGAAACGAAATAGAAGCTCAGAACTGTTGCCTTCTCTCAATGGGTATTAGAATTCACCAAGAAAGAGTTTGCAGGAAGAGTATTCAGGTACGTAGAAATCATAATCTTTCAATTAACCCTGTCTTCTGGAGCTGTTAAAATCACATTTGCATAGCTCCATGTAGGCCTGAAGCTTCCACCTGTTTTGAAAAATCTTTCCCTTCTTTCCCTCATAGCATGTGAAGATTTTGTAAGTAGCACTTCCAGTAACATAGAAACGGGGTGGGTAGGATTATTCTTTCAGCAAGCAATTTGCCTTTCCTTGGACCAGGAAGACACCTTCTCCTACAAAGAACAATGTTATGTCAGCACCTAAACTAGTGCCTAAATTGCTTCTGGTTACTGAGGCATTAAAAAAAAAAAGGAAACTGTATGAGAAGGTTTTGGCCTGGTATGATTTTCTTCAGTTGCATCTTATTCACATCACCAGACAAATTACTTTATTTCAAATGTAACTGGAAAGGGATGGGCATATATAAGAGTGACTGGGAGGAGCTGAAAGGTCATGACTATATGCAGCTATACTTTATGTGGTAGTGGTAGGTAAGTACTTCTATTATTTAAAGCAGCTTTTCTTGCTTCGTGGGTAGGTGATATATGGAAAAAGCAAGACTTAGTTCAGGGAATTTGACGTATTTACTGTTTTTCAGAACTCGGGCAGTCCATTGATTGTTTATGTTATGAGCAGATTGCTCTGTTGACAACAACTCACACACAGTGAGGCATCTCACCCTTTGTTAATCTCTTCATTGTGCGTATCTGAATCAGAGCTGGTGATATACATCTTCTTACTGTCAATTAAAAAAAATGGGTACTGACAGGTGTGATTCTTCTGCCCCTAATGACATCAGATGAATCCTAGAACAGGCCATTTCTCTCTCTCGAGTAAAAGAAACAGTTGAGGGTGAATAACGTAGCTAAGAGTTAATCTGCACTGTCGATATCTAAAAAAGGGTGAATGAATCAGGTTCCAGCCATGTGTTTTTTCTTAAAGCATAATGCAATCCCATTTCTCCCAGAAAGATTGTTGAAAATGCCAGACAAATAGAGTATATGTACTATTTGGCAAGGAGATCAGAGCTGTAAGATGAGAAAAAAGTCAACTGTAAAAAATATGCCTTTAGGTTTTGTTTTCTATTGTTCTTGCCATGTTTCAAATCAGTATTCAGTGTCAAATATCAGTTCAGAACAAATTGTGCCTTGAAAGTCTCTACCAGGCTTGAGGATGGTCCACAGAGAGTTCCACAACCTGAGCTCAACCCATCTCAAATGGGCAATACAGCTGTAGAAAGAGCTGTTTGGCAGACTTTCAAATATCTTTTGAACAAGCTCCTTTATGCTCATGCACTCATTGTTTCTGTTCAAAGCTCATCATGAAATCTAGTCCTGAAAGCAGCCAATATTTGTATTGACTCTGTTGTTTTATTCAAGAATGAGAGCAGTCAATGAGAAAAAAAGACTTTCTATGCCTACAACAAAATTAGCATCTTCAGTGTCTGGGAGAAAACTTCAAAGGCACCCACGCTCCAGTGCTATCAGAGAATCTCTGACTTATGGTCCTACAATATTGTTTAAATGCTTGATCCAAAACTCACTGCAGCTGAATGAGTTTTCCCAGGGATTTTCACAGGTTTTGAGTAAGGATCTAAATTCATAATCCTAATCCTAATTTTCTTTGAGAATTTAGTTTATTGTTATTTTCTAGTCTTGCAAGGTCTCTTTTGGATTACTACAGAAGTTAACATTAAGCTCATAGTTTTTAAAGGGCCATACAGTGAATCAGTTGTGGGAAATAGTTGAGGAGCATAAAAGAAAGGCAAAAAGTGTGATAGCTTAGTCTCCTCATGTGAACAACTGTTTCATTCTACTTTGATGGTTTTCTGTGCTTTTAGACCCTAGCTCAGAAAAGTACAAATTCATGGCCTGGCATCTGTGAGTTATTGTAGTTAAATCCAGGGAATCTTTAATCAGTTTTAAAAAGAGTTTAAGTAAAGATCACATAACAATCCACAGCGATAATCTTCCATAAGCCTCTACTAGATAGAATAGTGTTGTCCCACTATTATCCAAAATGCCGCCTTCCAAAATGTGTGATTAGATCAAACACCACACTTGTTTCATAAGCGGTCTTGGTAAAACAGTTCCAAACTAGATTCACAAGATTTGCTAGTGCCTTTTCCTATCTAATGACTAATTTTAAACTTAAAATGTTATAAAACACAGATTTAGGCCTTATATTTGACTATCTGATAGTTTTCTGGCTAAGATCTTACCTAATACATGCAAAATGTTTCACATATTGCAGCATAGTGCTGAGAAACTTGACAAATAGTGATGATTCATGGAAACGATTTAAAAATTGGCAGCTTCAGAAAAAAAGGTAATAATTTTTGTGTGTAGTTGCAAACTCTGTACTAAAGAATTGGAAAATAATCCTGGATTTAATGGTCTGTAAACACGGACTGGCTCTAACTCACAAATTTCATTGGCTGCGAATTTAGCCTTGAAGTCATGGAGTGAGTTCATTGGTAAAAGATACTGAAGGAGGAGGGGAAAGAAAGATTTTTTATATTTTTCTGGAGTTTCGTCCATTTTTTTAAAAACTCTTTATAGCAAGATCCTATCCATCTAAACTATGACAAAGTCACATTTGGAAAATGTTGAGCTGGGTTTTTTAGAAGGTCCTTGGCATATGTCTAATATATTGTCCTGCAGAACAATCTATGTGATTTGGTGAGCAAATTATTTTCCTAAAATTCTACTTTATAGCGGCGCATTTCCTCTAATTGTTGCAGAAGAAACTTGCAAAGCTTCTATGATGGTAGCCAGATCTAAACATGAAGCATTCCCTTCTGCTCCATCTAAAGGGCAGCACACACGCTGAAGCTGCTCTGTGGGAGCATCGGAAGATAGAACTGCTCTCCCAAAGAACTATTACTTCTTTCATTTTACATTTCTCTCCCCTTGCTTTGGCAGATTATCCAGGAAAACTTAAGGTCCTGAGGTACTTCATATGTGTAATGCACATTAATTCGTTAGACATACCTGACAATCACATTTCATACTCAGAGATTCTTACTACTTTATAAAGAATTTGGTCCATGGTTTCATTTAGGCTGTGCTGCTTTTTCTATCCTTCTCCGTCTTTTTGTCTCATTTCCCTGACTTGCCAAGATTTGTCATAGCTAGATGAAGGAACACTATTGGCACAAACAGTTCCTTCCAGCAGGGTCATGAATTTACTGATCTCTGACACTGTTCATTAATTCTCTTCCATGGTGGAATACATCAAATACTTTCTTTTTCTTGTTGTAATAGAGACTATATGCATTTTCACAAAACTTTCAGGCAGTATTTCGGTGAAAGATAAAGCAATGGCAAGACACTGATACTACATATATATATATATATATATATGTATATTTTACTGTGATACAACCCAAAGACAAATTAGTGATAAATGGAATGTTATCTTCACATTAACCATTTTCCCAGAACATTGGCTAAGTAGTGGTTATAGCGGAAACAGAATGTGTTCAGAGAGGAATAACAAAGCGGGGAGAAACACAAAGAAATTCCTTCATACCACAGGCATGAATAGATCAGGTTTGTTTAGTATAGACAGACGTACCATTCTGCCTCCATTCCCTGGAAGTAATGCTGTAAGACTGAATTAAAACCCATGAAATTTACTGTGGTGACTACAGGAGAGAGAAGCATTGGTTTTACTTAGAGTACGCCTAAATCCTATTTACAAATTTTTTTCCACAACCAGAATGCACAAACCTGAAGTTTTTCACATGATCCTATAACCCATGAAAGTGAAAAATAAGGAAGCAAGTATCACAAGTATCATTTCAAAATCACAAGGGATAGAAACACTAGAGGAGTAAATGTATTTCTGCAAGCAGAGAAAGGGAAAAATAGTCAAATGAGATTCCATTTAACCTTTCTTGTAATGCATGAAGCATGCATAAAACTGAAAAGTTATTCAAAATGCACAAATAAAATTCCTTTCACAAAGACATATCTTTAACTCACAGCATCAGTGACCACTCCAAATCTTTCTGTTCAAGGGACTGATTAAGTTCACAAAAGAATTAGCCATCTGCAGAAAAAATGAACATCTACAGCTGGATTGTATTTTGAAATAAATACAGATTTATTCAGTTAGTTAAAGAGGCAGATCATTATCCATGTTTCAAGACAGCCTCTCAATACTAAGACTTTAGGATGAAACTTGGCCTACACAAGCATATACATGGTAAATGCTGAAAATATAATCTTATGTATTCAGATGTGCATCTTTAGCACACTGACATACTTTGTCTGCATTAATTCATTTGGTATGTTACGAGAGGAGCAGATGCCCTGAGTAGAATGATCACTAATGGATAGTAGGGATATATTTGGGTCATGACTTGTTGAAAAGTTAAAGTACTGAGTAAGAGATGCCAGTTCCATACAATATGGAGGTATCATTGGCTTCAAATGAAGAATATAACCATGGTCCTTCAGTCAGGCTAATTAGCTGTGCAGAAAAATGTCCAGGCTAATTATCTTTGGCAGAGTGTTCTTTGAATGTGACTACACTGCTCTGGGAGCCTAGTTAGTGTCTCTGTACTAAGTACATGTAAGATGTCCTTAATATGTATGATTCGTCATTCGCCTTTCCTACTACCTGGTTGCCAAGAACTTGTGTTTTTAGGGAATTTGTTTCACTGCTGTGCATGTACTGCAATATGTAGGATTCAGAGGTTCTCATTACAGGTGACAGGTTGATCCTCTCTACACCAGGATCTTTCAAAGTGTGGTCTGACCAATGAGGCCAGCTTTAGACAAACTCTGAAAGATCCATGAAAGACAATGAGGAAAATCGGTGTGATATCTACTAGCAGCTACAAAAATCTGAGAAATTTGTAAAAGGGTCTGAATCTTCATTGGCAATCTTTTAGGGAGCCAGTTAAAGCTGAAAAAGATGGAAATGCCCTGCTCTGGATTTCAGACCTTCCCACATGGAAGCTGAACTTCTTTCAAACTTTCAGCACTCCTTCATTCTTGGAATATATTGCTGTAGTGATAGGCCAGTGGCAAAAGTAATTATTCAAAACAACCATTACACTAAGTAACATAGATGACAGTGCAATTTATGATGTGAATATTCTTTTTGTTCCTCTAGTGAATCTGTGGTGTAGATAATGGCTAATTTTGTCACTGCCAGACAAGTGGTTTCCCTCTAGGATATCTCTCTCTGCACTTAGAAATTCATTCTTTGAATTACTTTCTTCTTGTGGGGTGAACTCTAGTAAAACTGAAATGTCAAACACTAGCAAGAAGAGGTGGTATTTTATCAGGCACTCACATTGCAGTGACTGAATAAAACTGAATGAAGTATATTATTCACTGAAGGGCAGATTGTTGGCAACTTGATATCAGGAAAGGCTAACGATGAATCATAAATGTTGAACAGATCTTCCTGCTCCCCACAAGCTAGTGCAAAGACAGCAACAGACTGGTGGATAAAAGCTGGAGAAGACCTGTATGGGCATGCAGGTCAGCTTTCTGCCAGCACAAAGCTGTTCTTTATGTTGCAAAGGCTAAAGAGGTAGAATTTCAAGGGGAGATAATGGTTTACCTAGACCACATGACAACAACAGAAATATTACTTTCATTTGTTAGGTCTCTCTCTCACCTAATTGTATGTCTCAGTGCAGCGATCTGCTTTTGTTTGAGGCAAGTTCTAATAAGGCTGCCATCAATGGAGCTCCATAGAAATGTTAAGGCAAGGGATGTTATTGCCTGGAAGTGAGGAAATCTAAATGTTTCAAGAAATACTTTTTTCAAGCAAACAAAAGAAAGAGCTGTGCAGCACTGTGTCCGTGTTCCTGTCGCCTTCCTAATAAGATGCACAGTGTAGGCATCTAAAGTCCACAACTTGGAGGTGCCATGCTTATTGTTCAGAATTGCTAGGGATTTCAGTTATCGTAGTTTCCTTCATATACAAGCAGGAACAGGTCAGTCTTGGAGATTCTTGGCTATTTGAATCTGTAATACAAACACTGTGCCCAGGAAACAGGCGTTGTCCCAAGAATGCTCAAAATGTTTATTCATCATTTCTTCAACAAAAATGCAACAGTTTCTGGTACATTTCCAGACAAATCCAGCGGCTGGTGGGATGGTAAGTAGAAATAACACTCTTATTTTTCAAATGGTCTGAATGACACATTAAATCCAGCCATTTTAATAACATTTTAATTCAGCAATCTCCAAGATAATGTTCTGGTAAATCAAGAACATGGGTCACAGGAAAAGGAGGAGTCCTTCTTGGAAAGCAGGAATTCATAGAAGAGCTTAGACACCTCAATGTGATCACTTTGTATATTTCTATGGCATGAAAGGCTAATGATACCTTTTCATTTATGTAAAGGGGGAAGATGAATTATAACTAAGAAGGACAGAAGTCATCTGATCAAACCCAAGTCATCCAGAAGTCAGGGGTCAAGCCTAAGCTAGTCAGCTTGGTTCATAGTAAGTGGAAACAGGTAAGCACTTCTAGAGGGGCAAACACAGCATAACAAATGGCATATACTGACTTATTAGAAGCCATCAGGGACTAAAGAGGGAACCAGACTACTATACGCAAGGGTGCCCAAGCTAGCTGACTCTACCAAAAGGTCCTGAAGTCTATACGATCTCTAAAAGTGGTTTTAGTAAGACAAAAACTAGAACAGGACCGGGAGCTGGTTTTTCATACTTGAGGGAAAATATGGAAATACAGCTTCAAAAAGTGACAGAAGATGTAAAGCAGCCCCCATAAGACACAGGAATCACGGTGAGTGATTTAGCTTACCAAACAGGAAGGTAAATTTGATAAGGTTTGTGGTTGTATATGAGGAAGATAATTGCAAATTGGTAGATGTAGAACTTCTAGACTTACTATGACTTCATAGCTTCTGTCACTGGAAGACAAAATTTAAAAAGTAAAAGTAACATTGATATTTCTTAGTTTAGAGACACATCTCTCAGGCAAACAAGGAATAATTTGTCAGGACAGACAAAAAGACTTACCACCATATGAAGTACTAAACCAAGCATAATTCATTTAAAGATATTCTTTAGTCACATCTGGGAGAAGTCCTGTGATCTGTGCCAAACTATAAAACAAACCCGTTTCTTCTAACTACGGAATCTGTGGGGCGAGTCCCACAAGCTTGTGTTCTTCTATAAGAACTGCATTCACTTAGCAAGATCATACCTCTTCCACAGGCCTTCTTCAGGGCTTCAGATAGATACTTTTATGAGAAGATGCATTTAAATTCTTATAAATATCTCAAGGGTGGGTGTCAGGAGGATGGGGCCAAACTCTTTTCAGTGGTGCTCAGCGACAGGACAAGGGGCAATAGGCACAAACTGAAGCACAGGAAGTTCTGTCTGAGCATGAGGAAGAATTGTTGAACATGAGGAAGAACTTCTTCACTCTGAGAGTGACGGAGCACTGGAACAGGCTGCCCAGGGAGGTTGTGGAGTCTTCTTCTCTGGAGATATTCAAGGCGCGCCTGGACAAGGTCATGTGCAGCCTGCTGTAGGTGACCCTTCTTCGGCAGGGGGTTGAACTAGATGACCCACAGAGGTCCCTTCCAACCCCCAACATTCTGTGATTCTGTGATTCTGTGATACCCTCTTCAAGCTGAGTAGTCACAGAGGCACTTTGACTACTGTACTTTGAAGACTTGTACAGTAGGACATAAAATACTATGTAACATAATCTGTGTCAAAATGCTCAGATGAAGATGCAGATTGTGATCCAGAAAACTAATTTCCCTGGGTCAGACTGTGTGGAATTATTGTGATCCAGAAAACTAATTTCCCTGGGTCAGACTGTGTGGAATTATTAGTAAAATTAAGGTTTTACATCTAAAAATTAAGGTTTATATGGAAAACATAGCAGTGTTCACCCATTGAGGAAAAGCATAAAATCAAAAGGAGCTCTGAGGATGGGACACAGCTGCAGCAGGCATGCGAAGAATCCACTCACACAGCAACTCCCTGCAATGTACCATAGAGGATGGAGCGGAGTGGAGACTCCGTGGCCCTGCTCCGTGATGGTAAAGCGGGAAGAAATGGTTCTCTAGAACTGATAAGCAGCTCATCTGGCCCCCTGAGCCAACAGGTTTTTGAAACCTTGCCAAAGTGCTATCCTCTTGTGAACTTTGCTCGTTTTAATATCATTTTAATACCAAAACACACCTCCATCCCGAAGGCTACCCGCCTCCGAGGTGCGACCATCCCTCTTCGAGTCTGCACTCTCAAGTTTTCGTAAACCATACCTTTAAATGTAAAGTGAGAGAATTTTACACCAATCGTGATAAAAAGTATGTATGACTACAGTCACTCAAACTCCACCTTAAAGGTAGAAAGGATATAAAAATAACCATGGAAATGGGAGATTTTCGGAGAAGAAGATAACATCGTAGATTTTCGGAGAAGATGATCTTCAGAGGAAAAGAAGATAACATCGTGAGCAAGTCAAGGGAAACTCCACCTCAGACTGCCTCCGACAGCCGGGATTGGCCGACGGGCTGAGCCTTGCTTCTCCCCCCCTTGGGACGCCTTGGGTGAGACATAAACTAAGCGCTTTCTCGGGAATAGTTACTCCCTAATGTTTATAGCCAGGCCGTATTATAATCTTTTCACGCGTTTTATATTTGCATGTGCTTTCTTGCAGACAGTCACTATCACCGGCAATTCAAAAAACCTATTTATCTTTTGCACAAATAAAACTGCACTGTCTCAGTAGCCAGTTGTCACAGTTTCTCACTGAACGTGACCAAACGCGGCCGTGCCAGTTCCTGAGCACGACTGGACTGAAGGTGCAGACCGCTATTAGTGTATCCAGAATCGTGGTAGTTTAATATACATATTAAATGCGACTGGACTGGTAGTGGCAAATTGGGCATCATTCAGAATTTAAACCTAGCCACACCCAGCCTCTCACTTCGGTGAAGAGCATTAGAAAGCAAGGGGGTTTATTTTCTGCCAAATTAACGCAACAGACTGGCAGGGAGTTTGCTTTTGTTTCTACTTTGTTTTACAGCCAGGGATTCACTTATTAATCTCACCTGTTCTCTATTAGTATCTCTGTCTTGTGATGGAGCTGCCAATCATACAGACTTCCTGCAGACATCAAAGTTCTTTTCAAAGCGCTATGTGAGAAGCATCAGAAGCTCTTATGTGAGATGCATCAGAAGCACTGGTTTCAGTTGCCAGAGGAGGCCGGTCTGTCGCTGTGCTTTAGATTTCTAATCCAGCATAAATGTAGAGAGAGAAAATGTGACTGAGGCCAAGTCCAAAAAGGATTTAGTAGTCTATCAGAAGTACATGGTACCGCAGCTTCACTCTTGGGTGAAGTATAATGCTCTTGATAAAGCTCAAGCTAGATCACCTGAATGTTCTTTCTGTCCTTAAATTCTGGCTAAAAATTCAAGGCAGAAAAGCTCCGTTCTTAGAGCTTCTGGAAACATTTTCTGGAATGGAACTTGGCTCATTCTGTAGCCTTTCAGGTCTATCTGGTGGGATTATTGAATGATAAATATAGAAGATGTTGGGCTGCAGTCCTTTAAAGTTTTTAGCCATTGTCATAAATTTTAAGGGTAAAGATATCAACAAGTTGGATGGGGAATAAATAGTGATGGGGTTGTCTCTTTGAGCTATTAGGGAATACTGAGCAAGAAATTAAAAACAGAAGCCAGAACCATTTAGATTAAGATTCATTCTTTTTGGATCAATATGTAACTCCATTTTAAATTCTTTGCTCTCAATAGAATGTATTTTGCAATGTATTACCTCAATAAATACATTGGTGGTATAAGTATGCAGCTTTTGCGGATTTGTTCTCTTATCTGCAACAGCTTGATTTTTGATTCATGTATTGAATATTTTTATTGATTACACTAGTTACATTACACATTTCACATAAGAATGAGAGATTAAAATACTGCCTCCACTCTAGGCTATGGGAAAAATGACCAAGTATTGTCCCTTATTTCGTGAAAAAAACCTCACACAATGAATGAAAAAAGCAATAATGAAATATTTCAAAGGTGGAAGATGATTAATAAGGGGAGACACTACAGTTCTTGTGAGAATGATAGCATAATATAATTTACTACCGTCATCCCAAGTAGTGGTCTTGACCGCTGCAAACCACTAACCATTTGAAAAGAAAGGCAGAAAAGAGATCAAACAACAGAAAGAAAAGGATCTTAGTTCATAGCTTAAACATCTATATTGAAAAGATTTTAACTATTTTGTCCGAGATTCCAGCAAATAAACTTGAATATAATTTTGAGAAAGAGCATTTTCCTTTGAGTTTGCTTTTATTCAGTCTGGCTGCGAAGTAGTTGAGAACATATAGAGCACTTCATTGAGACTGACTGCATTTACACTTACGAGAAAAGGATGATAATTATTGAGCTTGCTGCATTTCAAAACATAAGACAAAAAAATTGAATTCTGACTTTTGGTGGTGTCAGTAATATGCCAGTAACACAACTATTTCCATAATAACTAAACAAAGATATAATCAAAATATGAACAAAAGGAGGGATGTATATGATGTAATTAAAATGTGTTCTGTGGGTGGTGTGCAGAAAGAACACTTACGCATCATAGGTTGATGAATAATATGACATCTTAAAGCACTGAAAAAAAATCTGGCCTACGTGGTAAGCACAACTTTGTACAAACATTTACAGATTTGTTAGATGAGAATAGCCAGTAAACAACTTTAACTGTACAGGAAGAATATGAGCTTTTAATAGAAGTGCCCAGGCACAGATAATGTGAAAGCATTTCATTCAGAAAAAACTGTATACTATTACTGCTTTCCAAAAGTGACCAGAGTAGGAATCTGAGTGACCAGAGCAAGAATCTGTAAGGCCATTCTGTGCCTCAGAATCCCACTTTGAACCTGCCTAAAGAGAATTCTGCACCCAGACTAGAATCATTCATCCATATATCTTCTGGAAAGAGTGACAAATACATGCATAGTGATGGACTGTGTCAGGATTGTGCAGTACGGGTAGCCTACGACAGTCAGGCTTTGTAGATCCCAATTAAAAATGATTCTACTGGAAACAGCCAGACTGAAGGTGCCAAAAAGTCAAAGATACTGTTTGGTTTTGTATTACAATGGGAAGCCCAAGAAAGAAATAATGCACTCACCTTCTTGCCTTTTAACCTCATGAAATACAAGAAGTTAAAGATAATATATCTCATATTCCAGTAGGATTGACTCCATTTTCTTTGGAGTCTCTCTTTCCCTACTGTTGTTTTAACACTTTTTTTTCATTCAGTTGGGCATTTGTTTACAATGAGAAATAAAATAGACCACAGTGGAGAAATAAAGAAATGAATAAGCAATAAAGGCCAGCTAGTTATTGTGGGGAGCTATAGCACTAGCTTCATATTGAGTCTTCAATATCTTTATTTCACATCCAAAAGTGTAAAGAAGTGTAATATTCTCAGTAAATGGAAAGAAGAAATGTAAACTGAGGGCATGTTGGAGCAAGACATGAGATGGAAGGGGCTACACATTGTATATCTTTGACTTAAACCTTGGCAATCACAGAATTGCCAATGACAAGTAAGGCTGAGTGGCTGGAAGAGCAGTGAGAAGTGCAGCGTGAAAACAGTTAACATCTTTCTCGTTGCTCTGGTTATTTGTTAATTTAGTTAAAGGGGACTACTTTTCAACAAGAGGAACCGTATTTATACAAATTAGGGAAGGTAAAATGGTAAAATGGAGGTGTTTTATTTTCAAGCCAAATGCTGGTGTGTTAGCCATATTCCAGGTACTGGTTGAAAAATAATTTTACAGAAAATGGGGTAACCATGATATTTTGCCTTAACCCCAGAATATTTTATTCTAAGATTGATGAAAAATGGAAGTGCTTGATTTGGTGAATGGCATAGCATAACATTTTCAGAAAGAAATTTTGGATTTTGTATATCATCTTGTGCTCGTTGGCAATGATTTTAGAGGAAATCAAAACAGCTTAGATAAAACATTTGTTGTCTCTGAACTTTGTATAAAAACATCTAAACAAATGAAGAAACCAACTAAAAAACTAATTCAAATGCTATAATTCTGGTTACAAAAGGAAGGTGGTATGATTTGTGAGGTCCCATTTTGCTTTCATCCAAACATTTGCACTACCAGAAGACACTTACCTTCTCCCAATAGAAACAAATATCCAGACTTTATGAAATCTTTCAAGGATGCTACAATTCCAACTGCAAAGTGAAAGTATGCACTCTGACCATAATTCCAGGCCTGGTGATGTTGCAGTTGCTGATCATCACATCTTTATTACCTGAAAATATAGAGAGCAATGTCCTTATGTCTTATAAATCATAAGTTTCATGCCTGTTCTGTACTGGATGTTGGCAGAAAGGTGACATTGTACAACAAATATTTTCTTGTAGAAGTCTAGGGTTTCTTAAACACCCAGAGGTCTCTGCTGAAGAATTAAAGATGTTATTTTGGGTTTGATATTTTTACATTGATTTTTCTGTAAATCTCTGTTTTCTCAAAAGCCAAATGGTCCTTTATGATCTGGTCAGCAATTCCTTAGAGGTTCTAACTAAATCTTGTCCATTACAGCCCATTAGGTGGTGTTAAAAAGCAATTTGGTTTCCCTCCCCCAGTCCACGCCAACACACTTAGACAATTACTTCCACAGTGCTTTAAAGAAGAGATTTTCAAAAGCATCAGCACTGGTAAAATGCTGTTTTCAGTAAGTCAGCGGTCATCCCATTGACTTCAATGTTACGAGAAACAAAATAGCAAATGTCCATGTATCTTTTAAAGACCCAAAGCTGTCTCAATTATGGGAGAACACTGTAATATATTACAGCAATACCACTAAGCTAATTAGTTGCTGCTTTCAGTGGCTTCTTTTGTCAGTATAATTCAGTTGCTTAAAAGCCTTTTCCCCTTTCTGGTTTTGGGCAGTAATGGGGACATCTTTATTATAACTGACAATGACAATTAGATTTCAGAGATTGCTTTATGAACCTCATTTCTTTTTTTTCTCTAGAAACACTACTTTTGAGTCAGAGAAAACAAGATTCTGGAACTTAAGAGCGTGTCCATCAGGGTGGAAAGGAAAGTAGAGGCAGTCAGAGAACACCTGAAATCATTCTATATTTAATGATTCACTAGACAAGAGCTTGAAAGAAAAACAAACAGTGAAGACTGGAGTGATCTGGATGCAGAATATAGAAATCTAGGTCCCAAATGCTTGTCTGAGTGTCAGGGTTGTTGTCCTTCTGAATGTCTTTCAGTGCTTTGCTTCCATTTTTTTTTATTTTTAGCTTGTGTACCATTGTGAAATGTTTCTTCTCCCAAGGTTTTAACTTTCAAAATATGCAGCATTCCTTTAATGAGGGAATGGAATTACATCAAAGCTGTGTTTTGTATTATGAATATTATTACTATTGTTATTTTGAAAGCAAAAGAGAAGCATTTTTGGTAACCAATTTTCCTAGTTTCAGCTGGGATAGAGTTAGTGTTCTTCCCAGTAGCTGCTGTCTTTTGTATTTAATATGAGAAGAATATCAACAATATACTGATGTTTTTGACTGTTGCTAGGCAGTTGGGGACTTTTCAGCTTCTTATGTTGGCCTGGGCTGCCTGGTGCACAGAAAGCTGCAAGGGGATGCAGCTGGGACAGCTGACCCCAACTGACCAAAGAGGATATTCCATACTGTATGACTCGTGCTTATTATGTAAATCTGGGAGAAAGAAAAAGCAAGGGGGGGGGGAACGTTTGGAGTGATGGCTTTTGTCTTCCCAAGTAACCGTTATGTCTAATGGAGCCCTGCTGTCCTGGAGAAGGTTGGGCACATGCCTGCCAATGCGAAGCTGTGAATGAACTCCTTGTTTTGCGTTGCTTGCATGCGTGACTCTTGCTTTACATATTAAACTGTCTTTATCTCAATCCACGAGTTTTCTCATTTTTACTCTTCTGATTCTCTCTCCCATTCCACCGGGGGTGGGGAGGGGAGTGAGCATGCAACTGTGTGGTGCTTAGTTGCCAGCTGGGGTTACACCATGACACCAATGGTAGAGCCTGAAGGTAAGTCTCATGCAGCTAGACCTAGAATTTAAGCTAATCTGACTCTCGTGGTTGTAGAACATCTCTTGGAAAGGCTTCACAGGTAAAACCAGATTATTATTCTCTCCTCTGTAAAGAAATTCAGAGCCCCCAGTCAGCCCCTTATTGCTATTAAGCCAGGTGCCTCCTCTTGGATTTAATAAATACTGACAAATTAACTGATTTTTAGTCTGTGTCAGGGTGATAAGAAACCAGCTCACTAAATAGCTGAAAAGTATTCATCACATGTATTTAAGTAAGGGAAGAGAGACATGTTGTCACTTGGGTTTAGCTCCATGGGTGGTAATCTCTTTTACTACAGCAGCTAATACCCAAGTCTCGGAGTCCTCAGTTACCACTGCTTGTAGGGTGGTGTATAAATGTGAAACTGAAAATTGTGGTAGGTCACGCTGATATGCTAAGCCATGAAATGCAGCAAGAGAAAAACCGACACAGCAGCTACGTCAGCCCCTGGGTCCTGGAGGGGCTACAGGCAGCCACTGCAAGGCCACGAGGCAGGCATTAGCTCCCCACTCTGAGCCCCAGGGCAGGAGCTGAGCTGTGACCTGCCAGGGACCTTGTTGCCCATTTGGTTATACATGATTTACAAAGCTGGAAGAACAACCTTGTTAAAAGGAAAAGAAGGAAATAAAGACAAAATAGCTTCTCAATTATAGGTACAAGGTGTTAGGCAGCGCACCAATGGCTCTCCATCTGTATTCTGCATCTGTTGACTTTTGCACATTTTGTTGTGTGTTTTCAGCACTTTTCATTGATTACAGATTTAGATGCTGTAATTTCTACCAAGTGTGATACAAGAAAATTGTCAAAATATTTGCAGCCAAATGCAAACTCTTTCAAAATTCCACTACTTTTAAAATCCAAAGATTACAGGCAGAAAAAGAAAGTGAAATATTTCTTAGATTCATAAATTTCTTCTGAAAAAAAAAGATGAATTTTGCAGTGCAAAATGATGGCTTTTAGATCAAAACTTTTAGATTGGTCTATACTGGGATTAGAATTCCTCCAGCTAAGCATTTTTACTTTTATACATTTTACAAAAGTGCCTTTTCAGATTTTCCAAAGTTAATCAATGAAATTATTTCTTTTTTTGCCAGCTTGGAGGGGAGATAAATTGTTCTTTGGCAGCAGAAAAACTAAATGAGACAGGAAATTCTTCCTCACCGGTGAAGACAAACAGGAGAAAAATAAATTGATGTGATGCCTGCATTGCAGTGACTGTTAGAGCACTTTGAGGACAAAATGAAGGAAATGTTGAAGGGAAGACAGTAAACACAGACGGCACTGGATAGACCTTTGCTCCAACATTAACCAAAGCTTCAGAGAGAAATAAAAAATTTTACGTGAAGATACACACACATTAAAAAAATAGGAATTGCATCTTTTTCTTTTTTTTTTCTGGGAATTTTCCTTTCTGGTGAATAACCTTTTGGAGGACATGAGCTCTCAGCTTTCATTTCTTCAAGTAATTGTATAGATAGAGTAAAACACCATGGAGGAGAAGCAGGCTACTTGGTCATTTAAGTATAGACATAGAAATGCATGATCTGGTCCACTTAATAAATGAGCTCGACAGGGAAAATCCAGCATGATATTTTTTCAGGTTTTATTTCTTGTTTCTTAAGCTTTTAATGCTTTGTTGCTATTGTTTTCTATCTATAAAGCTGAGCAAGGACCTCAGTGACACTGGAAGTCACTATAGGTTTTCCCGCTGGCTCCTAAATGGAGTATAAGTACAATATTCCCAAGTTTATCCAGCTCTGCTTTAGAATCTATTTGTAATCCACACAAGAGCAGTAAAGAAGAAACATATACCGTATCATTACTGGGATAATTGCTGTCTGGCTAATCTCACATTTCATTGCTGCTGGGTGTCTTTACTTATTAGCTGTGAATGTTTACAATTTCAAGTGATTTTCTAAGTCCTCCTTGCCTCATCTTGTCCCTCTGCAGCACCAACAGTTCTCCTTGACTTTAAAGCATGATGTATTCTGCTTCATTTACAACACATCCAAATCCACTCAAAACAGACTTTCCATTTCCTGGTGAGGTGCCAGTGATTCTGAACAGTCAGATGCTGCCAGTTATTACTATTGTCAATAGCCAGCTTTTGGGAGGAAAGACATGGTATGAGGCTTTGAAGTACTTGATCAGCTATGCTCAAGTGACCACTGCTATTTTGGATTTGTTGCACCCACGTACATCTCATTTCAGCACAAAGTCAAAGGAAAAGATCTGAGAAATGCCACTGTGCATCTGCAAAAGCTGAAAAAATGGTCTGCCTTCTGTTGCTTAGCATATGTGGCTGACCTCAAAGCTATGTAAGCTCATCTCACTTCCAAGAATGGGCAAAAGGGATTTAAAACAAAAACAATAGAATATATATTTAACCTAGAAAAAAAGCTTTGGTAGGTTTCATATACTCCAGTGTTTTCTGTTTTTCATAAAGCCACATGCCTTTAGTTTTTCCTTTGTTTGCTTTCTTATTTCTAACACCCCAAGACAGAAATCGAAAAGCATTGATTAGTAGAGGTAGTGCTCTATTTTTGCAAAAACCAAGTTCATTGCAGTTTAGAGAGGTCTTTAAGCATCAGTAAATGCAGGTTCAACTTGTTGGCTATTTCTGGTTTGGGAAAGGAACAACAGCTGTCACACCACATCTGTGACCACCCTCCAGCACATGAGGAGCTCACGTTTCCTCTCTGCTCGAGGAGAGCAGACACTGTGCTTCTTGTCTCCCTCTCTTTTTAATGCGTCCTTTCTGGTAAATCTGCATCCAGCAGTGCCTGAAATCCAGGAATCCTCTCTCTCAAGTGAGTTCCTGTCACTAGTCTGTAAGCTTCTCTGTTTCTTACTTTTTAGATCAATGAATATTTAATTATTTTAAAACTACAGCAGCTTCAAATGGAGAGGTGCCTATTGCAAACAACACTACACCTGCTGGTTGGAACATGCTCCCCAAATACATGACACCACAGGATGTATTCCAAGACCAGATTCCATGATAGAAAGAGGTGTGTATCCCATGTTCGTACCTTGTTCCTGTTAGCCATTTGTACAGCTATTGTGGATATCTCTCAGGCATATAGAACAGCACAAGACACCTGCATCTAGGCACCTGAAACACTTTCTTAAACTCATAAAGTAATTTTCTGCTGTATGTAACTACCAACCACAAGAAGTGAGTGTTAAAATCTTCTCATGCGGAGTATGGAGCTGAACATAGTGATTTAAGATCCCACTCGATTGCTCCAACCACTGTACTATAAGAAAAAATTCCTTCCCTTACCTTGCCTTGCCTTGCCTTGCCTTGCCTTGCCTTGCCTTGCCTTGCCTGCCTTGTCTTGCCTT
>Ga0065711_1028639_pt1 | contig 40039 bp, 29 predicted proteins | sample Hoacrofraction12_FD_59098 | JGI IMG/M metagenome (GOLD analysis project Ga0065711, IMG submission 59098) | Hoatzin crop microbial communities from Cojedes, Venezuela - Epithelial fraction 12 v2 (version 2) | ecosystem: Host-associated > Birds > Digestive system > Esophagus > Crop | place... | reverse complement strand
GCCTGGACAAGATCCTGTGCAGCCTGCTGTAGGTGACCCTGCTTCGGCAGGAGGGTTGGACTAGATGACCCACAGAGGTCCCTTCCAACCCCTAATATTCTGTGATTCTGTGATTCTGTGATTTGTGGACGTCCAGATCGCTTAAGCGATCCCTCACACAGTCCTCCTCAACCAAGGGAAAATCATCCTCTCTCTAGGATTCTTCTCTTACCTCCAGGGCCTGGGATTCATGAGGGCCAGTCTTAACACTGAAGACTGAATCAAAGAACACATCCAGTAGCTCTGCCTTCTCTGCATCCTCCGTCACTAGGACACCCACCTCATTCAGTTCGGCCCCACATTGTCCCTAGCCTTCCTTTTGCTGCTGATGTAGTTGAAGAAGCCCTTCTTGTTGTTTTTGACATCTCTTGCTAGGTTCAATTGCAGGTGGGCTTTGGCCTTCCTTGTCGCATCCCTGCACGCTCTGACCACATTCCTGTTCTCTTCCCAAGTGGCCTGCCCCTCTTTCCAGATGCCATGGACCTTTCTCTTCCACCTGCCACCTTCTCTACCATCCTGTAGAGATCAGGACATCACACTAACTATTTCCCCACACCAGGCAGTTTCCACATATAGGTACAGTAGAAGAATGATAGATCAGGGCCAAAGGGTTGTGTCTGAGAGCATTGTCTTGTAGTGCAGCAAATACAGTCATACCTTTGTTAGTATTAGGCCATGGGCTTCAGACTGAGTCTGCATAGCGTACGTACTGAGGCTTGTTAGTCTTACTTTTTGAATGTTTGATATCTGTAGACGTTTAGCTTCTGAAGCGAGTCAAACTACTCATTTGAATACAGCTATTGAAAACTGGCTATTGTTTATTGTCAAATCGCAACACATTTTGAGAATTAAGACATTTATTTATTTTGCATATAATTTTATCTATATTAGGAAGCTCATCAGTTGCTGGGTTTAACTCCATTTGTCTTTTTCTCTCTAACTTTAATAAATGAATTTTTTAAACCCAGAGTGTAATGGCATGTGTTTTCAAACTAATCTGATAAAGCTTTAATGTTTAGAAAAAATATTTAAATTAAGTTATAAATTCCTTCAACTCTTTGTTGACCTCAACTTTTACATCTATTCCATGAACAATCACTTTTCAGACTGCATCTATGTTAGCAAACTAAATAGAGCCAGGCACGCAATGTTCTCAGGACTGAAATGTCTGTATTTTTAAGCTTTTAGACCATTCTCTGGAACAATTTTGACCCAGGCCAACTAGCAAGATCTTAACTAATTCATGGGTATGTTTTAGGAAGTCAAATATTCCAGCTACTGTGTCTAAATGTCATCTGGCAGTTTGCGTGCAGTCACTCTCTTTCTGCGGCTAAAAGCATTTACTAACAGATATGGGTCAATCCATTTAACCTCATGCCCAGGAAGGTTTCCAAGTTCTGTTTAATTTACTGCTATTGACATAGCTTTAGCTGCTGAGATTGAAGACTTTCATGCAGCATGTTCTTCCAGTGGTATCCGAACTACAGACTGGCGTACTTTGAAAAGAGCTTGAGTCCTTTGAAAGAACAGCTTTTTAATTTCTAGTGTTAATTCTTGCATTTTTTAGGAAAACCTGTTTAGCTATATGAAAACTTCCAAGCACACTAAAATCATGAAAGGTTTTGCAGGTGTTTTTGACTTAATTTCTTCAGATACATTTCATAAGACAATAACCTGTTTTGATATAGCGTCATCCACCTGAGGATCTCAAAGTATTGCTAAAACATTAATAAATGAGTCAGTGCTACCTTGTAACACATCAGTGAGCTAGGGAAGACTGAGAGCTGGCTTCATCATTTATTACTTGTGCAACTGCATGCCAGTACATGTCTCTTTGAAGCAGAAAAGCCATGTCAAACAAAAAACCTGTTGCCTGCCTGAAGAGATTTCATCACTATTTGATGCGAGCAGGTTAGTAAAGAGTAATTAATCTACTTGTCAAACATTGGTGAGCATAACTCCCATTAGTACTAGACTCAAGACTGCTATTTTCTCCCTATTAGAGAGCTTTAGTTCCCATTATTCATACATCCAAGCTCTGCATTAAAGATGAAGTGTCTAATCTGTGATAGAATTTGCAGCTCCTTTATGGCGCCCTTTCCCGAAGCTGTTTTGCTCTGTACTCTCTTCTGATGAGCAGGCTTTACTACTGAAAATCCCTTCATTCCAGCGGGAAAGAGGAGCTAGTCGAGACATCCAGGCCAACAAGAGATTCACAGAAGGCCCCTTTTAAGGCAATGAGGCTGTTGTCACCCCAATGTGGGTAGAAGGTTTGGGTCAGGCATGAATGCAGTCAGAAGATGGTGTGGACTTTGTCTCAGCACAGTTCACTTTAACGAGTACCTGCTATAGGATGATGAGTACCAAAACCAACATCAGAGAAACCACTGGACAACTTGGCTCAAACCCCTTTCTGAGCATCTCTCACCTGCTACAAGAATATTCTTGTTACGGAGAGATGCAGTAGACAGAGGTGTATCACTGCACAAAAGAAGCAGAAACAATTGCGTCTTTGTCATTTTCCTTCATCATTTATAAAAAGTTCTCCAGCATTTTGTGACTGCATACCATCCCTCCTGCCCATGTGTCACATTTTTTTTGATTATCCTATCCTTGCTTTTGCAGCATAGTGTTCTAACTATATTTGGTTCTTGCTATCTTTTCTAGACTGGCTATCATTTTAAGCCTTCCTATTAGATTAAAATATAGGAAACTATTTTCAACTGTCTTTATGCCTCAGTAAATAAACAGATTTTTAGATTATTTATTCAGATTTATAGTTATATTATTATCAGCTACACAGCTGGACAGAGTTAGGTTACCGCTTTTCCTATTACCTTAAATTGTAGTATAAAATTCTTTTTAAAAAGGTTCTCAAAATATTTGAACTAGTTACAATGCAGTATCATTTACAGCCACGAGAGAGAGCTCTTGTAAAAACATAAGGCTGCTTGAGAAAGAAGTACGTTTTGCACTTTGACAACGAAAAATAGTTTTAGTAATTAGTGTTTACTTTAATTATTGTATTTCTGGAAATTAAACACTGATGTAAATTAGCATGGTATTCCCAATTCCATTTATATTCACCTTTTTATTTGTTTTTAATTAAAACCGAGAACTAGTAAATAACATGTATGTAGTTACATTCCTTTCGAAATAATGATAAAGTTTTGTTATGCAATCACATTTTCCCTAATATTTCATCCCCCACTCTTCACTTACAATTGCAATGACCCTTAGAGATAAAATATATCAATTCAACATGAAAATGCAGCTCCAGTCCCAAAAATATGTTTGCTTTATAGAAAAGGGTTTATATCAGATAAAATTTTCCTCATGCCCTTTGTGGATTAAATTATGCCTTTTTAGGTGCTTAAACGCAAGCTTACACCTTTGAGACCTTAAAGGACCTACCTCTCCATAATGTCTTAGCAGAGGATGCTTTGTAAATGCAGAATAAAGCATAGTACACATAATTGTGTAACCCAGTGGAATTCTGCAATTACTGCAGTAGTTATATCTTAGTGACCAATATGTTACCTCATTCAAAAACAAACTGAACTTTGTAGAGAGAGCACAGGATCACAGGGGAGCTAGATCTTCCTTCTTGATCTGAGCTACTTAGATTTGTCGAAGATCAAAGTACAATACTGCCCTAGTTTATGTCAGTGACTGAACTAGTATAAATGAGTATCTGCTCTATCACATGTTGCCCTCAAAAAACTTATTTAAACCCAAAGACATTAAGCTACTTTTGCTGACTATTCCCAAAGAATTATTTCCCTGACTAGAGGACTTGGCCAGTGGTTATGTTTAGCCCCTTGAAGTCCAATTTGTATTTATAAAGCAGAAAACTGCATCAACTGGAGAATGTGGTCTTCTGTGTTTACAACATTTTCTCAGCACTTCTGATGACATACTTTATTCTGTTCTCATTAAAATCTATGGCAGAGCTCTGTTTATTTCAGTCACTGCGGGATCCAACCACTAATATATTAGTTTCTGATCTTCAATTCCAAATTCTACCATCTGCTTTTTTTTTCTTTTTCAGTTTTGAATAAAAAATGTGTTTTACAGACGTATTTTCAGTTACTAATGTTATTACTTTCCTTATGCATGATTCTCTTCAGCTGAACTTTCCAGATGGTATCCAAGACCCAAGCATCTTTTCTTTAGATTCCTCATTTTAAAGTTGCTACTGCATGATAAATGTTGAACTAGAATAACAACCTTTCTCAGGTACCAAAATAGCTCACCCTTCTGATCTCATTATTTTCTTCCATTCTTCCTCTGAATCTAATAGCTTTCTGTCCTCAGATTGCAGTGCTTAAAATATCTATGGCTCATTAATTGTGAAAAAAAAATTTCTTTTTATTCATTAGTAGTAGAGCTTTTCATTAAATGTCCCAGAAGTGGCCCAAGACAATTTAGGTAAAAACCATTATTTCTTCTGTCTAGACAGGAATTAATTTGTAGTATTGCCCTTTTGCACAGGAATGATGGTGAATTGTTGTCATTTGATGTAATACAGAAAAGACTTTTGCACCTTTAAGCTGCAGATCAGATAGTGTCAACATTCCCATTATGACCAAGGCGGCCACAATTCAGCCAAGTACTTGAGCAGATGCTTTTCCTTAATGATGTAAATTTCACAGTAATTATGAATGTAGTTAAACTTACACATGTGTTCAATACATTGACCTCTGAGGGCTTCATTATTTGAATGGAAATACTTTACTTATTTTTTTTTCTTTCTTTTAAATAAAACATCACCAGATTTAAGTTTCCCTAATAGATACTTGACAGTAAATACAGATCACTAAATTTGAAGTTTAGAAATAAATCCCTTCACTCCATGTGAAGCATGAAGGAACTAACATATTAAATAGCACATGTGCTATTTAATATGTTAGTTCCTTTGGTAGTCTGCTTATAGATTTTTCAGACATCCAATATAATCATTACAAGAAGACCAAAGTTTACTCACAGGTCATGTATGATATTGTAATACCTTTTCTCATTGTCTTTACATTACTTTTCCATTGGTGTTATGTGCATTATCATCCTTCTTAAAAACAGAAGTAAAACGTGTTTAGTATGTTGCTAACACCTGTATCATTTCTGATCCATATCTTTTCCTCCACAAACTCTGGTCTACTTACCTTTTCATCCGCTTTCCGTATATGCCTGCGGAGACTCTTTTTACCATTCACTTTATTTTCTTTAGATTTTGCTTTAAATTTTACTTTTTGAACTTCTGAGATACAGCTGTCCTGATCATAGACTCACAGAATTAAAGAATCACAGAATGGTTGAGGTTGGAAGAGATCTCTGGAGATTATCTGATCCTACCACCCTGCAAGCAAGGACACCTATAGCCAGTTGCCCAGGACTATGTCCATGTGGCTTTAGAATACCTTCAAGGATGGAGACTCCACAATCTCACTGGGCAACCTGTGCCAGTGCTCGGTCACTCACACAGTAAAATGGTGTTTCCTAATGTTCAGAGGGAACCTCCTGTGTTTCATTTTGTGCCCATTGTCTTTTACCCTTTCTCTGGACACCACTGAAAAGAGCCTGGCCCCATCTTTACACCCTCCCTTCAGGTATTCATACACATTGATAAGATCCTCCTAAGGTAAACTCCTTCTCTAAGATAAGAAGTCCCAGCTCTCTCTGCCTTTCCTAATAGGAGAGATGCTCCAGTCCAGTTGTTATATTCATGGCCCTTCTTTGGACTTTCTTCAGTATAGCTGGTTCTGTGTTGTACTAGGGACCCCAGAACTGAACCGAGTACTTCAGGTACTCTGGATAGTCTCCAACTTCTCTCTTTCATTGCAGATTACCTATTTTAATTCCCTTTTTGAGCTATTTATTCCTCCTAGCAATCCTGTAAACAGTAAATTCTGTACAGATTTAGTGATCTCTGTGATGACCGTTACTCATACTGATAATATAAACCTAAGTTAAATGCCTCTTGAAACCCTGAAAAACATATTACAAGAAGATCTCAGGTACTATTTTTTTTTCCTACCGGGTTCACTGAGAATAGACCTAATTCCTGTCTGTGAATGAACCCTGCAAAATCTTGGATGAAGACTGAGTTTTAAACTGTGTGAAAGAAGCCCAGAATTTCTAAATGTAATCATTTTTTGTGAAGTATTGAGCACTCGTAACTCTTAATAACTTTTTTTTCCTTGTTGGATATTAGCTCTTTCTTTCATTTAACTTAATTAGTTGAAATTGAACCAAAACCCAGAAACACCTGTTCCTGATAGCTAGCTTGTTCTTGTAATTGTAAATTGAAAATTATTTAGTATACTATATATCTGAGTGATTGAAATGTTTTATGAGACTCAAGCTTTGATATTTCCACAATTTTCATTAGGAGAAAAATCCTCTAGACATATTCTAATTTGGAAAGTTTTCTGGATTTTTCAGTTTTTGTTTCATACTTCTCAGTGTTATGCAGTTATTCTTAGTCTAATCTCCTTGACCTAGCTTACTAAAAACTCTAAGATATACATCATTAACCTTTTGTATACAAATATAGTAATTCAGTGTTTGCCTGGTGGGCCATGATTATTCTCTTGATCAGTGCATTGGGGAATAAACTGGATACCCTTAGAGCTGAGGACATGAATTTTCTGGTCTTAGTAGACAAGATAAAAAAGACAACAGACGATATACTCTATGGATCAAATATTAAGGGAAAAGCAATATGCACTGAATGCTGGACTAACCTGCAGTTTACTACAGTGATGACTTTCAATCAAGCGGTACAGGGACAGGATCTAGGGAAACCTTTAACCACTGTAATATAGAATGTTCTTATCACCTAAAATTTATTCCAGACTAGTCTGTTAGTCATATTTCAGTCCGGACAACTTTGTTCCATGTTACAATCTGTGTAAAGACTGATACCCTCTGTGAGTACAGTATTAGGATTATCACAAGTTTTGCTCCACTCCACCACTCTGAGGAATTTGATCATGCATATTACTGGTTATCTCTTTTTCTCTTCTTGATCCATTCTCAAAGAGTTCATTATATATTTAGAGAGACTGGATATCCTGGGTCAGATGTTTTTCTCATCAACATACCTCTCATTGTGCAAGAGAACTGTAATTGTAAAACTTTCTGCTCTTGCACAAGAAATCTAAGAAAAAGTGTTTCGCCCTGTGGGCAGCCTTAGACTAAAGCAATCTCCCCCTCTCTCCATGTTTTTTCATTTTTCTCAAGCAATATGAACTGCATGGAACTACAGATTTATTACTAATATTATTTTTCCATTTGTGTTTTTACTTTAGCTTGCTTCTAAACAGCTTTCCTCACTCAGAGATGTTGTTAGTATTATGCTTCAGGTAAAGTAATCAGCAAGTGGAAATCCAGTGAAAGTTATACTCGTTTACTTTACATCTTCTTAAAATTCTTCCTAAAATATAAGACCATGCCTTTAACTCATGTCTATATCTACAAATTCCTGGCTACAGTGAGCTGAAGCATATCCAATATCTGTAACTGTAGGGGAGAATCAAAAAAGTATGACTCTGGCTGAGAGCATTTTTGAAGCTGTACTATTATGCCTACCAGAATATGTGCATTGCCTAGTACAAAGACTTCATATATTAGATTTATACATCAATAGTCTTCATTTTATTGACTTTCAATATTTAGACCATTTTAATAAGCATCAAAACCTTATTTTAACAGCTAGCTCTGCCTCCTGGACCTCCTGTTGATTTTGTATTTTATTTTACATTATATTTAATATTTCGAATCAATGCCATGAAGAGGTTTGAATGAGAAATCTACTTAGCCGAAAAAATTCCCCGGAGCAACTCAAAATGTAGTATTTTCAAATGTTAGAAATATTTTTTCCACACAATTAACACAAAAACCTATTTTCATAGATTTTCCTTAAGGTGGCAAAAACTTTCTTAAAAGACTCCTTTGTAGGATCTAAATGTAGATTTAAACACATTTCTACTATGGCAACTTCAACTTTCCCTAACATCTGACAAGAATAGAGGGTTTCTCTTGCAGTGCAATGATAGGCATATAATTTTTATCCAGAAGAAAATATTCCTTCTTAGCAGCTTATATTTATTCCAGATTCGTCTAGCAATTATTTTTCACTTTCAGAACATTCTGACTTTTATTAGATTTACTACTGCATGGCAAACACTTGCCAGAGCTAAGTCCGTTCATAGTGGGTACCATGCTGAGGGATTCTGTTTGCTCTTCTGCTGTTGGAACCAAGAGGGTATTGACAGTGAGTACCATGAGGCTAAAACTCACTAATGTGCATAAATACAGTTTTTAGGTAGAACTCTACTGAAACTGAGGATTTCCTCCCTACAGCCTCATCTCCTGCATCATCTTAGTCATGTAGTCTTCCTGTAAACTTCTTGCAAGTCACCTACAAGTCCTCCTCTTCAGCCCTGTACTTTCATCTTCTTTGGCAAGCTTACTCCTTCAAGAAAGCTCCAGGGATGTGTGTTCATTTCTCTGCATTTTTCCTGTGATTCTGCTAGTAGCAATACTCTTTGCTGGGACCTAAGAGCCCTCTTACTTTCTTGTTATGACTCATATGGTTCTGGATAGTGGCATAGTTTCTGAGCTCATGAGACTGTTTCAGGACATATAACATTTTGTTGATATTTGAAATTTGACATACTGTTCCTCTCATTATAATGATTTTGGTCATAATACAATCCTCAAATCCGATGATTTTGATGGTACAGAAACGTTCCTCATCAGGAAGCATTTTCTGAAGATGTGTTTCATTGTGAAAATGAATCCAAAGTATAAACACATCAGTCTGAATGTTCGTAAATAAGATTTTTAGCTTACACTTCACCTTTACCTCCAAAGTTAGCCTTTGATACTGATCCTCTTGTGTCCTATATCCACAGCATATTTATCTCTGTTTTATGTGACTGCAATCTCTACATCTAACTTCCTCCTTTACACAGGTAATGCAATGTGTAACTAAAAAAATGCCCCTCCTGTGAGTTGAAAGTGTCTATGCAGGTAACTCCAAAAATTTGTGATCACATACACATGAGTCATTTACATGCACATTAAAAGCTTAGAGAGATCAGGAGGAAAGAAACTGAGCAAGACATTGAACTTACATCCATGGAAGGAGAGCTCACAACACTATTCCTCTGCAGTTACTTTTCCTGTAAGTCCTCTTTTCTGTCATTGTGACAACGCAAATATGTAACCTACTTTGTTTACCTTCAGGTTTGTAGGTTTCCCATATTTTTAAAGTATCTATCATAAGGCAGGTTCAATTTATGCTAGTTACGCCATCTTGCACTTTTAATTGTGTTTAAAAGATGTTCTAGAAACAGATAAGAAGGACAGATGGGTAAGGGGTAAAGGATAAAAGAAAAATATAAAAAACGATCATGTTAAAGGGTTTGCATATTCAAGAGGTATTAAAGATTGAACACCTTACCCATTAAAACTAGATTAATAGCCTTCTAGTCTTTTTTTTTAATGTGAAGTGTTGCGATTTAATTAGAGCCTATGAAGGTAGATAGATAAATGTGAAGTGCCCCATTGAAACGATATTCAAAAAAGGGTGTTTGGGATTTTTTCCTAACCTTGATCTGAAGGTTACGTCACAGCAAACAGAAGACTAGGGAAAATGTGGGGGAGCTGCTGAATGAGGTAGGTGCCCTGGTGACAGAGGATATAGAGAAGGTGGAGTTACTGAATGCCGCCTTTTCTTCAGTCTTCACTGCTAAGGCTGGCCCGCAGGTATCCCAGTTCCCAGAGATAAGAGATGAAGCCTGCAGAAAGGAAGACCTTCCCTTGGTCAAGGAGGACTGTGTCAGAGATCATTTAAGAAAACTGGACACCCATGGGCCCCAATGGGATGCACCCACGAGTGCCTTGTCTGGACAAGGTCCTGTTCAGTCTGCTGTAGGTGACCCTGCTTCGGCAGGAGGGTTGGACTAGATGACCCACAGAGGTCCCTTCCAACCCCTACCATTCTGTGATTCTGTGATTCTGTGAGTGCTGAGGGAGCTGGCAGATGTCATTGCTGAGCCACTGTCCATCAACTTTGAAAGGTTTTGGAGAACAGGAGAAGTACCTGAGGACTAGAGAAAAGTCAGTGTCACTCCAGTCTTCAAAAAAGACAAGAAGGAGGATCCAGGGAACTACAGGTCCATCAGCCGCACCTCCATCCCAGGAAAGTTGATGGAACAGCTCATTCTGCACGTCATCTCTAAGCAAGTGGAGGAAAAGAAGGTTATCAGGAGTAGTCAACATGGATTCATCAAGGGGAAATCATGCTTGACCAATCTGATAGATTTCTACGGTGGCATGAGTAGCTGGATAGATGAGGGGAGAGCCATGGATGTTGTCTACCTTGACTTCAGCAAGGCTTTTGACACTGTGTCCCATAACATCCTCAAAAACAAGCTCAGGAAGTGTGGGCTGGAGGAGTGGTCGGTGAGGTGCATTGAGAACTGGCTGAATGGCAGAGCTCAGGGAGTTGTCATCAGCGGTGCCTAGTCTAATTGGAGGCCAGTAACTAGGGGTGTCCCCCAGGGGTCAGTACTGGGCCCAGTCTTATTCAACTTCTTCATCAAGGACCTGGATGAAGGGACGGAGTGTACTCTCAGCAAGTTTGCTGACTATTACACAAAACTGGGAGGCGTGGTAGATACACCAGAAGGCTGTGCTGACATCCAATGAGACCTGGACAGGCTGGAGACCTGAGCAGAGAGGAACCTGATGACGCTCAACAAGGGCAAGTGCAGGGTCCTGCACCTGGGGAGCAATAACCCCATGCATCAGTACAGGCTTGGGGCAGACCTGCTGGAGAGCACCTCCGTGGAGAGGGACCTGAGACTGCTGGTGCGTGACAAGCTGACCGTGAGCCAGCAGTGTGCCCTGGTTACCAAGAAGGCCAGTGATCTCCTGGGGTGCATTAAGCGGATTGTGGTCAACAAGTCGAGGGAGGTTCTACTCCCCCTCTACTCTGCCCTAGTGAGGTCCCACCTGGAGTACTGCATCCAGTTCTGGGCTCCCCACTTCAAGAAAGATGAGGAGCTACTGGAGAGAGTCCAGCGGAGGGCTACAAGGATGGTGAGGGGACTGAAGCATCTGTGCTATGAGGAAAGGCTGAGGGAGCTGGGCTTGTTTAGCCTGAAGAAGAGAAGGCTGAGAGGGGATCTTATAGATGCTCACAAACATCTTAAGGGTGGGTGTCAGGAGGATGGGGCCAGACTCTTTTCAGTGGTGCCCGTCGCATTAATGCGGCAGAAAATAAACCTCCTTGCATTCTCTCTTCACCGGAGTGAGAGGCTAGGTGCAGCTAGGTTTAAATTCTGAGTGATATCCAATTTGCCCCTACCAGTCCAGTCACGTTTACCACGATTCTGGATACACTAATAGCAGTCTGCACCTTCAGTCCAGTCATGCTACAACTGGCTACTTAAACAGTGCCGTTTTATTTGTGCAACAGGTATATAGGTTTTTTGAATTGTCTGTGATAGTGACTGTCTGCAAGAAAGCATGTGCAAATACAAAATGCCTGAAAAGTTTATAGACAGTAGGGAGCAACTCTCTAGAGAGATTTCTAAGATTCCTGAGAAAAGCGCTCAGTTTAAGTCTCACCCAAAGTGTCCCAAGGAGGGAAGAAGCAAGGCTCAGCCCATCGACCAATCCCAGTTGTCGGAGGCAGTCTGAGGTGGAGTTTCCCTTGACTTGCTCACGGTATTACCTTCGTCTCCCAAAATCCCCTATTTCCCTGGCTATTTTTATATTCTTTCTACATTTAAGGTGGAGTTTGAGTGACTGTAGTCGTACATACCTTTTATCATCATTGGTGTAAAATTTTCTTGCTTCACATATGAAGGTATAGTTTATGAAAAATCGAGAGCTCAGACTCGAAGAGGAGTGGTCGCACCTCAGAGGCGGGTAGCCTTTGGGATGGAGGTGTGTTTTGGTATTAAAATGATATTAAAATGAGCAAAGTTCACAAGAGGATAACACTTTGGCAAAGTTTCTAAAACCTGTTGGCTCAGGGGACCAGATGAGCTGCTATCAGTTCTAGAGGACCATTTCTTCCTGCTTTATCATCACGGACCATGGCCACGGAATCTCCACTCCGCTCCATCCCCTATGGTATGTTGCAGAGAGTTGCTGTATTAGTGGATTCCTTGCATGCCTGCTGCAGCTGTGTCCCATCCTCAGAGCTCCTTTCGATTTTATGCTTTTCCTCAATGGGTGAACACTGTTACATTTTTTCATATAAACCTTAATTTTCAGATGTAAAACCTTAATTTTACTAATAATTCCACATATTCCACCCCGTGACTGAAATTACTCAAACTTCACTAGGTTTGGGACTAATATGGAATGTCACACGTGTTCTTATGACAAGTACAAAGAAATCTTGGGGAGCTCGCAAGTGAGTTAATTTTTTCATCATAAGTCAAAGTTTAACATACAAAGCAAGTGTTAAAACAAAGCAAAATATGGAGAGTATTAATAAAACCACAATGGGATGCAATATCTTGTTAAAGAGTCCTGTAGTTGTTGGTGACCATCCGAAAAGAGTGTCCCACTATTTCTGTTTTCCATCCTTTTTGATTCTCTCCAGTACTTGATGTATCTCTTCCACATCATGATGGACAGTAATTAGAGTCTTTTGTCCATTCCCTTGGGCCTCTTTTAACAGTCGATTCAAGTCATTATGTTGTAGCAGCTTTTTCACTAACATGATGTTCATTCCAATGAGGACAGGCAGTAAATAGTGAATCAGTGTATAGTTGGTCTGTAATAGTTGGTGAGACATAACAGGAGTCGAATAACTGAAATCACATCCAACTGTGCCCAGCAACAGGACAAGGGGCAATGGGCACAAATTGAAGCACAGGAAGTTCCGTCTGAACTTGAGGAAGAACTTCTTCACTCTGAGGGTGACGGAGCACTGGAACAAACTGCCCAGAGAAGTTGTGGATTCTCCTTCTCTGGAGAAATTCAAAACCCACCTGGAAAATATCCTATGCAGCCTGCTGTAGGTGACCCTGCTTCGGCAGTGGGGTTGGACTAGATGATCCCCAGAGGTCCCTTCCAACCCCTAACATTCTGTGATTCTGTGAAATTAATTATGAAGATGATAACCCTAATGATAGTAATAGTAACAATGATAATACCCTCTTTTCTCTGTATATGTTGTCCGTACTTCACTGTAAAATTTGTTTGATGTTCCTGAGACTCTTCGTCTAGTCATGTTACAGAAGATTTAAAGAAACCCTACAGAATGAAAGAAACCTTGATGTAAGGTTAGAAGTGGAAGGTACTTAGTATTCATCAATGGACTTGATGTCTGGTATAGTAAGGCAAAGAATCACAGGATGCTTCAGGTTGGAAGGGACCTCTGGAGACAAACTCGTCCAGACAGAAGAATCAGCTAGAGCAGGTTGCCCAAGAAAATGTCCAGTCAGGTTTTGAATATCTCCAAGGATGGAAAGTCCACAGTCCCACTGGACAACCTGTTCCAAAGTTTGACAGACATCACACAAAAAATGTTTTTTTTATTCTTATGTTTAACTGGAATTTCCTGTGTTTTAATTTCTGTCCAGTGCCTCTTGTCTTTTTACTGTATAACACAGGGAACAGTCTGGTTCCAGATACTTTACTGTTCTCCTCCTCCCCCACCTCACATCAGGTATTTACACACATACATAAGATACTCCTGAACCTTCTCTTCTCCAGGTTGAACGGTCTCAGCTTAATTATGGTGATCACAACCGAACACCTTCAGCATCACACAATAGTCAGTGTACGGCTGCTTATATACATTTAGCTGAAGCTTGATCATCACTCTTAATGCCACAATATTGTTGAATTTTTTCACCAGAAATAACAGCTGATTAAAAATACTTTGAATCATTGTTAATCATACCTGAAGTATTTAATTACACACAATAATTTTTGTAATGCTTTAAACATCTTTATGTAATTGTTAATTTATTTATAAGTAAAATTAATTATATTAATACTATAAAGACAAATTAAAGCACCATATTTCTTCATTATATAAATATCCAAACCCAGAATTTAAATAACCCCTAAAGTAATTAGAAGTAAATGCAGCATTTTCCAAAAGGATTATTACCATCACTAGCACAGAATCTTGCCAAGCTGTTATCATGTTCCCTAATGCTGAGTAAAAACATCACAAAATTCCAAGGGAACCAAGGGAAGAAAAAGACTAGAGAAAGCAGCTCTAAGAGAGCAGCCTCATACACTTCAATGGAACTTGGAATGTATCAGATTATCAGACTACCAGGATATATGCAGAACTCCTTTCTCTTCACAGGTATGGGGAGCCATGAGTTTAGGCACAAGTTCTGTGTAAATGTATCATAAGACACACAGAAAGGTGTAACAACATAGCATGGGAGCAAGTGGCAGTCCTCCATCAGCTGGTCACCACACAGGCAGTAAAGTACAAAGGTAGAGGTTTTTTCCCGCATGACAGCAAGCTCTGTCTTATGTCTGTGTAAAGGTTTTCTTCTGCTTAGAAGCATTGTCCCAGGAACCAGTTGCACTTCAACTCTGTCTGGGCAGAGTAGGAGAAAAGGGGAGATGGAAAACGGTAGCTCGAAGTTGAATAGCACAGAAACACTAGTTGTATACCCAGTATGAAAAAAACATAATTGAAATGTATCCATTTTATACCTAGCTGCATGTGTTATCTGACACAAGGTTCAGCCTCAGGGGCAGAACCATTGTCAAGCTGGTGATGTAACTAAGCAGCTACAGGAACACTGTACTGGGTGTAACTGGTAGGCTGGCTCGGTAGCTGGTGGCTGCAGGGTGCCGTCTGTGGAGGAGGCTTTAAGCTGCTCTGTGCCAGTTACAGCTGGCTTCATCGGGCTCCAACACTGCTGTAAACATCTCATCTTGCACCAAAACTGCAGCAAGGCACGGGAGCCCCCGGTGCCCTGATTCATACCTGTTTAGGAAAGAGCAGCTGTTTCTGGAGGCATGGAAAAATGAAGGAGAAAACACCTCCAGAGAAATGAAGAGGACATGTGGAAGGAAACAGCACTGGGGACAAAGCTGGAGCTGCACAGTTAAAAATAGGCACTCCATGCCAGAGAATCTACCTCTGAGGGACTGCAGGCTGCAGATGACCCATGTCAGCATGCAGACACCACCAAGGGACTACAGTCGTGAGTGGTGTTTGCATAGAAATAGAGAAGAAGCAAGCACTAGCCGAAAAAAAACATTGCCCACTAGCCCCACCCTCCTGCGTGGACAGAAGGATTGGTGAGGGACAAGTGCAATGTGAAATGAAAACAAAGGAGGTTGAGATGTGTAAAGGGGAGGACTCCAGTTGAGCACAAGGAGGCAAGATATTTCCTTGTTAGTTTATGGGGTTTTTTTTCCACAATATCTGAATCAATAATTAAAATTTTGAATTAATAAGCAATAAATCAAATCAAGTAAAATTCCCCAGGTTGAGACCCTTTCGCGCACAATAACTACCACACCATATCTGATGTGCCTGGCCTATCATGGGCAAAGCAGCAGAGGAGACAAATCTGGAAACAGCTACAAGACTATTGCTGAAAAGACACCTAAACTGCTAGAAAGACAAACTGTTTTGTTTAGTAACAGGAACTTTCCAGTTTGCTTTGGGTCCTGAATATTCTTTACCAGTGAGGCAGGAGCAATCATAAGTGGAACTAGAAATAGCAATGTGAACCCTCAGATGGCAGAATCATTCAAGAAGGTGTGGAAGAACATGAAGCTGTAGAAAATAAGGCACTACAGACCTGCATAGTGCTGGTGATCTGGTAACATCTGACTTGTTCAACACTGGATGGTTGAACCAAGCAGGGGAACCAGACAAATAGAGATGTTGTCTTTCCCTCATTCTAATATAATCTTGCCTAAAGTTTCCTCTTATCTAAGGTAACCTGAAATCTGTCCTTGTTTTCAGTGAGTGACCTCTAGAGATCACATCCCGACTGAATCATTCTACGGTTATGCAGTTTTACATTTTTTTTAGCTCACATAATATTCAGCAATAATTTTATGATATTTACGTAGGTAGTCATGTGATTTAGCCAGAATCCAGAAAAGAAGTTCGAGTATTGAATTACAGTCCACTGTTCATCTCTTCTTAGCTCTCTCTGAGTGACCATAAAACAAGATATGTATGACAGACCTCTGCCGAGAACGCTTACAACACGCTAAGTATCTGAATTGAAAGGAAGGCTTTGAATCCAAAAACTCTAAATTGAAGATAAGGTATATCAGAATTTTCATCAGAAAACCATTTGTGCAAGAAAAAACTCACAATGTTTCTCCAGGACAACATGCCTTCCAAATTGCCTCTATTTCCTCAGGTTAGATGTCCACTAGTAAACCACTGGGCTCAATTTTCCAAAGCCTATCTGGCCTTTAAAGCCAGAGATATTAACATCAAGGGTTTAATAACAAGCAAAAGAAAAGAACTATGGATTTGTTTGTCTCAGGTCCTGGATACACATGTCCTCTCTCCACTGCCTGCAATATCACTTCTCTTCAAGGTTTTGGAGTCGTGACTAGAGAACTTTCTTTTCTAGTCCTTTTTGTTTCTACACAAATAAGTATCCTGTACCTTAATACATTTCATTGCTAACTTGATTTCCTGGGTAAACAGGAAATCTTCCAGAGACCTGGACCAAAGGTCAAGTGTCAAATATTCTCTCGTGTTGGTCTGCTTATGGCTAGACACAGCTAGAGCAGACTGCCCACTTCCGCACAATAAGTTCTTGTCCCTGGTTTTCCACACACCTCAGGTAGTCTTAATGTGCTGGTTTTATTCTAGTGCAGTTTTCCAGGGCCAAGCTTTTGAACATATCTTTGCACAGCACTAGGGAAGTGTCTTTGTCATCTAGTAGTACAATCTTGTTTTATGGGTACTGAATGTGCAGGTGTCCAAGGGTATAAAGCCTACAAGACTGACATTGGAGGAATGTAGAAGATTGAAGACCAACTCTGGCTCCTCTAACCATTCTTCTGGGAGCAATCATGATACCTATTGTATTCGAAATTGTCTGTATATGCTCCACAAAGCAGAAACAGAGAAAAGTAACACTGTGAATGGTCCAGGAAGACAGCCTTCAAGCTGCTTCCTGATCTTCTTTCTTTAGTAGCACGGACTTACTGAAGTTTTTTCTCAAAAGTCCTATTAAAACTGGAACTTTGAAGGAATATCTCTGAGCCAAAGGATTCATTAACATATTCTTAAAGTGTTTCATACCAACTATTTTCATAAACATTCTTTTACTGTCAAAGTCTAGATGTAATAAGTGGAAATCTGATGCAGTCTGACTTGTATATGACTTTAATGTTTATTAGATCAGAATCCTTAGTCTATGAATGCCCTCCAGTATTTTATAGTAAAAAAAATTGTGTTAATCTAAGGTTTGAAATACTGTAAGAACCTTGTTTTCTGTTGTATTCAATACCTCAGTAAAACAGACATCTGCAGATATGCATTATGTATTGCCATCAGTAATTTGCTAGGCTTCAGGGATCCAAGAGGCCAACAGGCACATTTCAGTGCTTCAGACTTCCTAGGCTTTTGCCTTAAACCTACAAGATTACTTTATACCTATTTTTATCCATTAGTTGCTGATGATGTTCTGTTACAAAGACTAAACCATAATATCTGGCTAACAATGAAAATTACTGTCTTTGTAAACTCTTAATCCTCCTGCTAAATCTCCCTAAGTATCTGATTCTTTGCTTACATTACTTTATTGCTCCTCTTGAAGTATCTTTTTCCACTCTTATAGGATTTTGTGTTCTTCTTGGAGAGCTTTCTCCTGACTTTGTGGGGCCTTTTTCTAGTCTTGAAGGGCCCTGTTCTCCTCTTGGAGGGCAGATTTCTCTTCACTGAGGGCATTTTGTTCCTCCCAAAGAGCTTTCTCCTCTTATTGAATAGCTTTCTCATGTTTTTGAAGAGCCTTAAGCTGCTCCTTGAAGGCCTTGTTTTCCTCCCATAGAGCCAAAATCTTTTGCTGAAGAGCTTTTCCTCCATTGCAAATGCTCTTTCTTGTCCTTTGAGAGCCTTAATCTGTTCTCCGAGGGCTTTATTTTGTAGTTGGAGGGCTTTTTGCTCTTTCTTAAGATGCTTTGTTTTGTCAGAAGAGTCCCTATGCTTCTCTTCAAGCATTTTATTCTCTTCCCAAAGGAAGTGGTTCTGTCTTTGAATACTTTGTTTCTCCCAATAATAGGCTTTGTTCTCCCTAAGAAAAGCTCTGTTCTTTTGCTGAAGGTTTAGTACTTACTTCTGGAGTGGCCTGATTCTCATTCCAGAATGTTTGGTTAAATTGTGTCACGTGAGAGGAGCCTGCAGATGTTGGCAACAGATAAATTGATGATCTTCCTTAAATGATCTTTATCCTTTCAGTCAGACATTTTGTCACTTACCTGCACCACTCAGGGGCTGTTCTATGTTCTGAATGTGTGAATCCACCTTTCATATTCAGTAGCCGAGGGATCTAGAACTGAGGTCATGTGTCCTTAAGATCCTACTTGTAATAACATATAAAGATGTAAATAAATATATCAATAAATGTGAAATAAAAATAATGTTAAAACAGTACTGATATTTGACAAGTATTTTATATTTTTGCATGTGCTGAAGTATATACAGAAAATTAAATCTCACAAAGTTAATTATACTAAAGAAAAAAGAAGGGCTATTTCCTTTAAAAGTCTTAAAATTTTGACAATCTTTCTTATGGACATCTAGCAAAGTGATATGCATTTATGGATGAATTCATATTGTTAATATATACCTCTTGTTATAATTTGCTTTACTTTTTCACCTTTTTTTTCTTTTTTTATTTACTGTGTGACTAAGTATTTATTTTTCTAGAACTGTCACCTTACTTGCACTTGAATTTGCTGTTAATGTTGTTTCTATTATGATTATCTTGATCCAGGCCAGAGATGGCCTTGAATTTGAGACTACTTTATGTTTCAGGGAAATAAAGATGAATAAAATGTAAAGTGACAAAAAATATCTGTAACCCTTTCAGAGGCAGAGCTGGTGAACTCCTCTCTTCAGACTTGATTACATAACTGTGATAAAGTGCCATTAAACCCTTTTTGTTGTTGTATATTCTTTATTCTGCCCTGCTGGAAAAATGTTACATAGTTTAGACTGAAGTAAAAGTACTGGTTAGGCAGGATTTTTAGAAGCTTAATTTCTATACACAGGGTAATATAGTAATGTCAGGCATGTGTTCGACAGACGTCTGGTGTTTGACAGGAAGCACTAAACAATTAGCCACTATGCCACTTAATCATACCGTTCATATATACAGCTAAATTCGTATACATGCATGTGTATATAACGAAGAAAATTCCGTATGTTCAGAGAAACAATATTATATCTGTAGAGTATCCAGCAGGAAAATGATGATAAATTATGGAAATCATACAGCACTTACTGTTGTGTTATCCTTGAATCAGCTTGCCATCTGGCAGCTCATGGCAGAGCTGTCAGGTGAGGCTATCCTCAATGATATAATTTCAAAATGCGTAGCATCAGTGACATAACAATAAATGGTACTGGTGACCATAAAAGTCATGACCGTCTGAAGGTAAGCAGAAGTATATGTAGGGTTAGAGTTCTCTAGCAAGACAGTACTTGTATTTCTCAGTATTTTTTTCATATTTCTTCATTCATTAGGTTTGTTCAAAATATATTGTCCAGCTGACTGAATAGTTACTGCCACTGGTGCTGATCACCACTATGAATATTTTGTTACATAGACTCTGAAAGTAAGCTTTTACTTCTAGCTGCCTTGGCACAAATTTGAGGTAACTGTATTTGGAGTTGTTTATACATTACAAAAATTCTTTACATGAAACAATATATAGTCTCTATATTACAAAAAATAGACTAGGATTAGTATTCAAAATGACAAATATTTGAGTAAATTTACGAAATGTACAAGGAAAGTGAAGAACGTGATGGTAGACTGCCTGCAATCTTCAGTGCCCCAGAGGCAACTGTTGTTTTACAACACAAAATCCATGTATTGTATGACAACCATTTTGCTTTGTTTACTTCAGACACATGCACAGCTTAGATTACACCAGTAAATTTTCTACTCTTTATGAATTTTTTGGGGCAGAAGACTACTATATCCTAACTAAATCATAAACCTGTTTCCAATATTTGTTATCCAACCAAAGCAACTGATATGTATTTTTTTAATCATACACTATGTGCTCAGGGTATTAAAAAAGCAGTGGAAGTTGCACTTTCAAGTCCGGTGAGCTTACAATGAGATTTGGCAATTTTGTTTAAATCACTACACACATCACATCATCTCTTTGTGCTGTCTCTCAGCTCTGTTCTGTATGTTAATTAGGGAGGGAACTGTAATATGGCATGTAAAATGCTTATTAATCCCAGGAGATGAATATACACAAATCCCACTGAAAATTTTGTAGTGTGATCAGCCCTCTGAATCCTTTTCTCCAGTATATTTGATTCCCCTGCCTGCTCACACAAATTAAATCGGCGAAGCAGATGAGTAATACTAAAACCTATATCAAACAAGATCAGTATCTTGAGTTCATGTATTTTTCCCAGCCCTTTTCCTCACTTAGCTCCTCAGGAAGAGTTTGAATCTTATTTCTTGCATGCTTATCACCAATATATGTATAAATATTATGGATCAGTTAATTTTCTTTTCTGCTGCCTTAAAAATGTCATTGTGATTGAGCAAAAAACAGTTCCGTTAGCAAAAGAAAAGATAATCTGAGCTTGGAAAATGGAGAATTTTATTAATCCAGTCCATAGTTCAAGTAAGATATTGTAGCTATAATTGCATGAATAATTATTTGCTCCACTAGAAATTCTTAACATTAATTTCTCGTTAATGAAAAAAGATGTCTAAAATATTAGGTATACCAAGAATTAATAATATTTGTCAGAAAACATAGAAATTCAGGCTAGCTTGCAATATATTTTTAAAGTTTTTAAAAAAGGGGTTTAAAATCTTTTTTTAACATTTTCCTCAGACATTCTTGTATGATACCTGTATTATCACACTGCACTTTACTAATCATAGATAAGAACTATACCAGATTTCTAAGACAATTCAAATGCATAAAAAAAATAAAACCAGTTTTACACTCTTTCAGACACTATGTTTCACTGTTATTAGTAATTCTTGTAGTGAGCACTATGATCCAAGGCAATGTGAGTATATCACTGCAATGTAAGGTGCAGATGCTGTTTTCAAGGGGACAACGTATGTAAGACCCAATATGATAGTGAAAATAATGGCCTAAGAAAACTATGATTTCAGTTTACCGGTTCTCAGTTCTGGTGGTTCTAACCAGAAAGTAAACATTTTTTTTTCAAAATAAAGTTGTAGTCGAGAAATTTTACGTTACAGTGAAATGCAACAATCCAGACTTTTTCATGAGAGCCACTCTGAGTGGATGTGTAGCACAACAGCACACATGGCATCCATGAAATATGCAGGAAAAAGATTTGTGTAAGATTTGATGCTGTAAGCGAGGCAAAAACTCAAATACAAAACAGTTTCACTTACATCCTTTTTGAATGCTGCCTCCATCCACATTTAACTGTCCTGCTTAGTAGAAATGAGTAGCACAGAAGGTGTATCATTAATTTTTCAGGTGACACTAGCTAACAATTCTGATGAATCTCTGGCCACTACCTCAGAACAGCTAGGCCTATGAAAAATCAAGTACGAACAGAGAAAGAAAGCATAGTTCAAATAAGTAAGCTTCTAAAATGGAAATCACACATATTTCACAGCTTCTGTTACATATGCCAGTTCCTGTTGGATAAACCTAAAAACTGAGACTGGAACCTAAAATCCTAAGTAACACGTTTGGCCCATCTGGCACTTTTACTATTCTGACAATTTTATGCTGATGTGGCTTCTTTTTTAGGTCATTCAAAAGCATGATTTTGTCTCCCAAGTGGATAGAAAATTTATGTTGTTGCTTCCAGTAGACTGAAAACTTGGACTAAGACAGATCTTTGCTCTACCTGCCAGACGCTAGCAGAATACCACAGAGCAAGAGTTGATGGTCCTGTACATCTGTGCATTCAACATTCAATGGCACTAAGCCACTAGTCTCTTTTCTGCATGATCAACTGACTAATTACTGTACTTGGCCTTTTTGAGTCCCTTCAATTAATGCAATGTGCAGTTGCAAACAGTGATGGAGTCACCCATACAGAACATAATCTGGGCCAGAATTAGGCTCTAAGTCCCAGAAGCACCTGTTACAAATACAAAGTGTCCAGATGGTCTGGTCTTTGTGGGAAAGCGTCAAGAATTGACTTATCTGTCTTTCTTACTTTTGGTTTAAGGTCATAAACATGATTCCTTTGAAGCTGAAAGCCAATCACATTTAGTGGGAAAAAAAAAAAAAAAAGAAAAAAGAAAGAAAGGAAGAAACCTTAGGATTAATGCAAAACCCACTCCATTTGTAAATCTGAATAACCCAATGGAACTCATTGTTATCACATTCTGGGCAGGCAAATAGGATTAGCCTGTGATTACAATGCAGCCTTCAATATAATTAGATAGATTTATTTAAACACAGTTGTGCATCATAACTATGTGAAATATTTAGTGATGATAAATTCCACAGCTTGTAAATTCAAACTTAAATCTCCAGTCAGCTATTTTGCTTTGGTTTTGTTTAGACACACTAGAAAATATCACTCTGCTTTCACTCTCTTTTTTGTGAAGATCGGTTATTTGAGTTTATAACAGTAAGGAGTGTTCCTGAATGCTGATTCTCTTTCTAACAGTGCATTGCTTCATTCATGAGTGTTCTTCCACTTTTGAAAGGTGACATTTGAGATCAGTGACTCCATTGACAATAACCATTTATTTTGGATCCCATGCCTTCTCAGCTACTTGAGATGGAGGAAGAAATACAGTTTTATGTCAGATCCTGAAAGCAGTGAGGATATCTCAAACATTAACCAGGAAAAAAGTAACAGTCATGGCTTCCTAATAAAAGCATGGAAGTGGCACGAGGAAAGAAAAATCTTCACATATTCCAAGAACAGAGAATCCAGTATTTGCTTTTAATTGTAAAAAGTGATAGGAACGCTAAACTGCTATTTTTGCTAAACATGGAAACACAAGACAGAGAGATGTTTTTAGCATGTCAAAAAGACGGAGTCCTGCTTTGTTATGCTTCATTCTCACTCTATTTACTTAGAAAACTGATGAAATAGTGCATAGCCTAAGTTCTAAGAAAAAACAGTGGATCAGCTAGTGAAGGACTATGTCTGTCGGTGTTTACCTGGGCATTTTGTTCTAATAACATTTCTGTGCTTTCACCTGGCTGTATCTGAGCAGCCTGATGCAGGGCAGAGCTGGACTTCAAAGCTACATACGTAGGCAAGTGTTCATCGTAAGGGAAAAATAATGGGCCAGAACCAATGACTTGACAGAGGTGAGGCTGCTGCAGATCCATGCTCCCAGGTGTAGCCTGTAGCAAAGCTGAACATGTATTCCCAGTAAGCACATACGTATGGAGCAAACATATTCACCACATATATACATATATATGGCAGACTGCACAGATAGAGACACAGACAGGTTCAGCCCTCATAGAAACACAGATACTACCATCAGCCTCATCCTGCTCCTCTACTTGGCTGAGCAGGATGGTCCACTAGTGAGAGCATATATATGTATACACGTATGCACAAGGTGGATCCCTCCAGCAGCTGGGCTCACACAGAGTCAGCTCAGGAGCTGCCTCTGGATCCCAGTCTCCCTAGTTGCTGACATTTGGACATATGAACCCCAGAGGCCACAGCCCCACTCGCTTTGCTAGTACAGACCCCCTCACTCGTTCTCACACACACACGCGTATACACCTAGTCAGGACTCCGTCAGCACCCCAGCAGCCGGCCACCCTTGGTTTTGCTCTTGGAGATACACCCCACCCCCATCTCCCAGGCCACTTCACCTACTCCCTGGCTAGTCCAGCATGACCTTTGCTAGTGTTCACACACTTGCTTGCATGCCCTTGCTCTCTGCAGGTGCTAGCACAACTATTACAGAAACCTTGTGACCCGAGGTCCCATTCCAGTGTCTGGCAGTCAAGTCAGTCTGCCACGTGGTCCATACGGGCCCTCCAGCCTGTGATCTGACTCCAGTTGCTGCACTAAGACCCCCATACACACACATATGCACGCACACACACACATACACACAGTCCCTCACCCAGGAAAGAGTTAGAAAGGAATCTAATAAGAAAACAGGGCAGACTGTGCTGACCAGGTGCAGGGCATGGTCAGAGAAGTGTACTGACCAGCAAACTATTTACACATAGCTGGGCCCTTTTTATCCCCTTATGCCTCTGTTTTCCCACCCTTTTTCCTCCTCAGATCACCTAAATCCATTTTCATTCCTTTGATTCCTTCTCAAAGCATCCCATAATAAGTCTTGTGCACTCCTGAAATACTCTCCGACTGCAGCCATAATGTGTCCCCCCTCCCAGGCAGCAACCCACCTCAGTCTGAAAGGAGCTCCAACATTGTCTTATCTTGGCAGGTTTCACACATGAAGACAGGGTCTGAGGCTCTCCTGGGACAGCCCTGGGACATGGCCAGAAAAGGTATTGCTTCCTCTGAGTCCTTAAATTGGATTCCTGCCTGCCATAGTGTCCCTAAGCTCCTCTGGGCTTGTGGAGATGGACCTTTGGTGTGCTGATGGTTCCTGTAATGGACCAGAGAGTAGCCAAGGAAAAATATTATTTGGACTCCTCCTCCCACTATCGTCTTTCTGTGCTCTGTTACGGGTGTGTAGACAAGCTCTTACCACATAACCTAACATGTATATCTGCTGTCACACCTGCACAGTCTGCTCATTAGAGTCTGATTCTAGAAATCAGCTTTCTCCACTGAATAATATGAACTAGCTGAGTGCAACTGTGAGTAACCACAGCTGCGAAAAATATGCATCTTAAAGCCATCAGTTGTCTTGGACAAGTGTTATCCTTTTGGAAGCTGATGTTCATGTCATCACAGATACAACTGTTTTTGAGCAAGGAATATTACAAGAATGTAGCTGTACTTTAATATGACTAATAATGGAAAAGACGTCTATTTATCTTCCTAGATAATAAAATATAACACATTTATCTTCCTAGTTGCTAACTGCAAACAATACATATCCTATGAAAGTATCTATATGTTTTTATATATATTCTTTTAGTATATGCATTATAATACATATATATTCGATATAATATAGTGTGTCAATGTAATATATTTACATATGATGGAAAAAGACGAATTAGCTGGTTTCATGTCAACTGTTTTTTGTTTTCATCTCATACAGAGTGAAAATCATCCCACCTAACTTCTGATGTCTAATAGCTAAGCATTTAAATACAAATAAGTCACTTCAGACTTTTTTCATAGTCGCTTTAGAGAAATACGTACCTCCAGGGGGAGATATATCTCCTATTAACAATGCCAGAAGTAAAATGCATCACAGATATCATCTATATGTGATTACTTTTGTTCATTAATCAATATTTCAGGTTAAATAAAGTAGTTTGAATCCAGCATCATGTAAGAAAAAGGTAGAAAGCAACTGTCAGAGAACATCTCCACATCTGTCTCAAACGCAAATGTTTCTTTTATTACATCTTTTCTATAAGAAGAAATGTAATAAAAGATCAAGAAATTAAATGTTGATAGCATTTTTCTTTTCCTTTGAAAATGACTTTGCAAAATTCATAGTAGTGGGCCCACAGGTCATTTAAGAAAAGAAGACCTAATTTACTGGAACATATCAAATCAGTATCTGGCAGACAAAAGCCATTTTTACAGTCTCTTCCTAACTTGATCTGACTTAAATATGAAGGAAGAATTAACATCCTGAAACATGTCATACCTCCACTCCTACCTGTTCAATCATTGATAGGCTGAAACTGTACCTCTCATCATCATTCTTAGTAATAACACAAGATCCTTTGCACAAACATGAACATGAAATCAAAATCCTCATTTCATAATAATTCCTTAAAAAGGCACGCAACTTTTCTAGAAATCATTAACAGTTTGCTACACTCAGAGCAGATAGTACCTCTTCATTTGCTTCTGCCTTTCCAGACAAACACCATGGTGGAATTTGAAGTCAGATAGGTACCCTACATTTGGATTAATTACATAGAATCCTTTCACAGTACAAAGTTTACTTACAGGATGTAATTAATTTTATCCTAAATTTGACATCTAAAATAGGCTGTATCAATTGTTCCTCATTAATTCATCACCTTTGAATACAATATCATAGAATCATGGAATGGTAAGTGTTGGAAGGGACCTTAAAAATATCTAGTTCCAATGCCCCTGCCATGGGCGGCGACAACTTCCACTATGCCATTTTGCTGAAAGCCTCATCCAGCCTGGCCTTGAACACTTCCAATGAGGAGCCATCCACAACTTCTCTGAGCAAGCTGTTCCAGTGCCTCATCACCCTCATCGTAAAGAATCTGCCCTCTTCCAGTTTTAAGCCATTATCCCTTGTCCTGTCACTCCATGCCCTTGTAAAAAGTCCCTCCCCCTTTAGGTACTGGAAGGCTGTTATAAGGTCTTCCTGGAGCATTCTTTTCTCCAGGCTGCAGCTTAAACTGACTTGCTCAGTTGCAAGTATATGCTTGGCATCTTGCCATAACTGTCCTGAATATTCTCCTCTGCTTGGTATAAAAATCAGTTTCACTTTCTGTTTGCTGAAGTCAGTATTTCACTGTATTTTTTTTCAGATGACACTCAGTCATGGGACCAAGAAAATACAGGCTTGACTGTATACAGCAGATCAAATCTATATGTTGCATAAAGACAGTATAGAAGTCTAATCAAATTTTATTAGGCAAGTTTGTGGAAGAAGTCTTTCTACAAAAATATTAGAAGTTTCAAATTCAATCAAACATAGGGGAAACTTCTGGCAGACAATCCAAGGTCACTTCTAAAAACTTTAACAAGGGACAAAACTTACTGAATTTGTAAAAGTGATTCTATGTTTTGAACGATTCTGTTTTGTACTGGATTGATACTATAAAACAAACTCATATACTTAACCCAGGGTAATTATGTTCAAATCCAATCTGTACTATTTCCTGCATTGCTTCAATGTCCATACTCCAGTTTTCCAGTGCATTTTATTGCTCCCGTCTAAGAGAAAACACAAAGGACCATTATTTACCTTGAAAAAAGCCTATGACATCTATACACATGGAGTCATGTATATAATTCATTTGCCTGCCACTGCTGCCTTTATTCAAGTATATGTTTTTCTCGTACCGAACTGTTTAAAGTAAGGAAAGTTTAGCTCTGAAACGCCCTTTCATTTCATTGATACTTCAAATATATTTATGGGAAAAAGTCATTCTGAATTCCTCCAAGAAGTAGGCTGTTTTCTATTAAAACCCATAAAAATTCATGAAGTGATACTGTTTTGCAAAATCTTTTAGTACCACTGACTTTCTGTGACTTGTAGATTTTGAAAGCACTTTCGGACACTGAAATCATTGAAGTGGACCTCCTCTGTTCCTGTTTTCTTCAATAAACAAACAAAGCCGAACAAAACCAAACAACCTCCCTTTCCTTTAGTTAAGCAGCAATTATTTCTTAACTCTCAAAAAAAAAAAAAATCTAGTTCCTTTCGACTCTGTGTTATAAAGGATTTACCTTGTACAGAATTTTTTTCTGCACTGATTTTTTTTTTCAGGTCTGCAACTGTAGACTTAGAGAAATCAGAGCTGTACATCTAAATCATATAATAGCTAACCAGTCACCTTTATTCTCCTGAATACTTTATATTTTTTCCCACAGTTTCTTTTTACTACTGCTAAAGAGAAGGCAACCCTTAGCAAGTGTTGCATTCTAGAGCACCTCTTTAGTTGTCCTAATGTGTTAAGGGCTTTAGGCATCTAATAAGTCATCTACTCCTGCATAAACAACACACCTTCAGCATGATAACAAACATCTGAGAAAGGCTTTAGGTCACTTCTGAAAAGATTTTTAAGAGGTTAATAACAACAGAGATACATTCTTAAATCTGTGGTTTGTAACAGGAATTTTAGAAACATGCAGATACTGTATACAAAACACCTTCTGAAGTTTGAGGATTTTATTAAAGCAACTCAGTTTCCAGAAAAACTGTTTAGATGTACTTTTTAAAGGTTATAAAGGTTCAGAGGCCTGACATCAGTCATTTCTGTTTGGACGAGTATGTGATTTGTTTCTAGGAGGACGTACAATGCAATAATTACAAAGGTGAAAAGGAAAAAACTACGAAAACTCTGCTTTTGCTACCACTCTTGTGCCAGGCTCAGAAATGGCAGCAGGCAGATCCTGGTATCTCTGGGGTGCTTAAGTATATTCAGAAGGATATTTCTGAGGATATTGCCAGCACCCCAATGTGTCTCACAGGAGAGGAGGATGAAACAGATAACACGAAAACTCAGACTTTTATTTTTTTACACAGCTTTTCTTAATTTTACCATACTGGAAAACACATCTACATTTAAAATGTCCTCATGTATTTCCTCAGTCCACTCCTACATGCTCAGTGCCTTTGCAGCCCTTTTCCGTGAAGGATCAGGTAGCATCTCATATACCACCCTGAGTGCAACATCCACTAGTATGTTGCTGTGTGTGCTGCAGCTGAGGGAACCAGCCTTTACACCTGCATTGCATGCAGGTTGCAAAGTGTTGATAGCAGGGGGGCTGCAGGGGTGGCCTCTGTGAGGAGAGGCCAGGGCTGCCCTGTGCCTGACACAGACGGCTCCAGCCAGCTCCAACCGACCCACTGCAGGGCATGGCTGAGCCCCTCAGTCAAGGTAGTTTGCCTGGGTTAAAATGCTTGATACAATATCTGTGGTGTGTTTGATGTCTTTTTCACTGGAGATGTAGCTGACACTGTCATTTTGACTGTGAAACAAGGTTAGTTGCACTAGTGTGGGGCTGCGGTGTGTGAGAGAGAAATGGTGCAGGGCTCTTCCTGGATCTCAGTAAGAAAGGCCTGACAACAAAGCACTTAATAGCTACTTTAATAACACAAATTTAAAAAAAGGAATGTAGGAGGTAAGTAAATCTTATGTAGATAGCTAGTAAATCTTATGTCCCTTCAGATGCTGGGAACCCCACACTCAGGCAGCATCAGACAGATCTCAGATGGATTTACTCACAAGATGCTGAGCTCCTTCTTTCTTGATATTTTGAGCTATTACAAGATTTTCTGGCAAAAAAACTCTACTTACCGTTCCTGCTGTCAATTAGAGGGGTGTTTACACCAGAACTTCTTGCTGGACTTTTAGACAAAGGCAAGGCCTCGTAGATGGCATAATTGCTGACACAGCGCAGCAAAGCATGGACCTGGACCTATTCAGGCTAACTTCTATTTGGATCACCAACTCGTTGATGCACAGTTGTCTTGTGATCAGGATCACTACACCCTGTATCCATGCTCATACACACTGAATGTTGTGTAAAGTAAGATCAATTATTGCAATGTGAGAAAGGACTGAAAATGTCATGATGTCTAATGCTGGAACAGGATTCACTGTTATAAGAGTTCAGACTATGCTTAAGATTACCTAGTATCACAATTAAAAACATTGAAATTTCGTATGTTAGTAAATAAGGTATTTCTGTCTTATGAATTAAACAGTGGCAGGGAATCTTCTGAGGCACTGAAATTTCATCTTCTATCCTGCTACACTCTTATAAGGGTCTTTTAATGCGGATTTTGATCATGGGCATCATTCAGAAGTAAGCATGGGCCATGGAGTAGTAGTTTTTGTTTTGAAAATTCAGAGTTTTAAGACTACCAGCATACGCTACTTTTCCTTGGTGCTAGCTTAGCTTGCTAGCACAGATGCAGCCCACGTAGTTTCCCTGAAAAAAGGCTAATGTTCATTTGAGGATGAGTGTTTCAAACATTCTCTGTGTTTTAATTTGGTTTCAAACTTATCAAGTTAGACTTTTTGGATCACAGCAATAGATATCAAAATATTTCTTTGCATTTTACAGGGCTACAAAGTGAATGACCCAGGTTTGTAAATTCAACTCTGTGCCAAAGGCCCTTTATGAATAGGAGTCATAGACAGCTAAGCAAAAGTTATGACAAGGAACAGTGTAATTTTCTAATGAAGAATTATTTCCTTTACTCTTTCAGATAAAGTCCTGCGGTTAAAGATGTTTTCCTTATGATTTACTAAATGGGGATTGTATGATAATTTTGAGATTGGTCCTGGCTTAAATTAGAGCAAATAATGCACCTCCAGAAGGATAATAATGTCATTAATGCATCCAGGATAGCTAGAAAACATCTTGGCAAACTTCTCTGACTATCTTTCTGTTCTTTTTGTTATACTAAACTTTTCAGTAAAATTCAATTTTCAAAGGCATTACTCTAACTCTCCTGGGAAAACTAGTGCTTTAAAAAGGAGATCAAATTGATGACATTAGTATCTGGGGCAGAATAGACTGCATCTGATTATCAAGATTGAATGATAGCATTATCTAGATGACATAAAATGCTTGGATCCAAAAATAAATCTATCACCAGTTGAAAATGTTATACATTTTGTTGATATGTTATTTCTTTTTGCTGGAAGAATATTCATCATCACAGTGACGCAATATATAACTAATTAGTTATTTTGGGGTAATTTTTTCCTTATTATACATAACCTGCCTAATACAGTTCTGAACATGGAAAATAGTTTGTTTAGTAATAAATTCTTTACCTCCTCTGCTAAAGGGAGTAGGTGGGAATGCATGCAGAATCTTGCTGAAATCTTGAACCGTGTGAAATTTGTTGAGAAATATTTAACTCAGAAAACAGAGGAATAGCAATTGCAACAGAAATACTGCTTTTACACAATTCATTAGGCCTGTTTCTTCTTCTTCTGCCAGTAGCTTGGAGTTGTGTGACTTTAATAATTTTGATGAGAACACCTCTAAATTACAGTACAATGTGGTAAGTCATGCCATCATTACTACACTGTGCCTGTCTGAAAGGTGGCCTTACAGGCTTTAGAGCTGAAGTCCGAAGAGCTTTCTGAAGATTAATCTTCTTCCTGTGAGATCCACACAGACATCAAACACTTTTTCTGGGCACAGCTTATGGTCTTAGTTCTGTACTGAAGCATACTTATCTTCTGGCCCTGCTTATGCATACGAATTCCAAACACAGAGCCATCCTAGCATATGTCACTGTTGAATGGACGTAAGCCACTATTTGAATGTCACTATTTGAATGGACAGAAGAGCTAATACTGAGGGAGTTTTGGGGGAGTGACTGAGGCTAACGTCTGTTACTTATGTGATTCTTACTAAGAGTGAAGTAAGGGGTGTAATTCTAGTGCCTGCACATGGTGACATTTTACCTACTATACGTTAACAATTGTGGCTGACCCTGCCACCCACAGATGGCCCAATTGTCCTGCAAGTCCTGTGTCATATCTGCCAGCCCCACTGGTGTGTTGAGTACATTTTAGTAATTTCAGTGATGCTACATGATGACATGACATCACCCAAATTGCTCCCTTGATTCGCTGTATGAAATAATCTTGAGTTGCAGACATGGAATCAACATAAGGAAGTTTAAAAATCTACAGGAAGAAGAGCATTCAAGCAGTGATAGGTAATATTCTAAAGTATCATAGGCTCATTTTGGTTTGGAAAAGCCTGCCAAAGTTAGAATATGCTAACAAATGTTATCTCATCCCTGTAAGGCAGAAGAGCAGGTTGGAAATCTCAGTGGCAGTCTCCTCTAAAATGGCTTAACAAATCAAACTTAGCCTGACTGCTGCCAGCATGGTTGTATTTATTTACAGAAAACACTGACATGTCTCACTTTCCTCTTTCTGCTGCTATCAGAAGCAGAAACAGTGAAGCACTTTATGTACCTCCATTCCCCTTTAGTCTCCCCTGAAGTCCAGAAGTTGTCTTTTATCAGCCATCTGCTTTACAACATGTTCTCTCTCCTTTGGCTTCTGATTTTTTCTCCTTATATACATTTTTTTTTATTTTATTTTATTTTAAAATTGTTTAACCTATTGGATCTTTCAGTGGCAGTCCTTGTCAGCTATCATTCTTTTTAGCAGATAAAATTTGGCTCATAATGCTGTCCTCATAGTGTCAGTTGTTTCCTCCTTGAACCTATAAAAAATGTGTGATGTAAGCACAGGATTTTTTCTCATTATCACACTGAACAAAGGAGCGATGTTTAAACTGGTACTGAAATAGAAAAGGCACATATGTACAAAATATTAGTGGATCTCAGTGCTCTGAATCTATACCGTTGTAAATGAAGCAACACAGAACAATGTGAACCTGCTTTCCTCTTCAAACTGTTGTTATACTTATCTCCAGCAGATTAGCATTTTATAGCTTCTTAAGAATGAAAATGCATTAAACAATAATGCATGTACAGTAAAAATAAACACTTTTTTTTCTATTTAATACTTTAAAAATCTGCTATAACAGAAAAAATATGATAAGGGTCAATTTGTTTCTGGGCAATGATATACAACAAACCCTATAAAACCTGCAAAGCCATCAGGATCTGACTTGAATACATTTGCAGTCTGTACTGGAAGTGGATTCTGGGCTGCTAGTGCCCTAACAGCCAGACACAGCCCATGTGGCTGCAATTATGACTGAAATAGACACAGACATCTGGGTAACTTGTGAACATCTGAATACCTAATACAAGCCTAAATGTTTAACAGAATTTGTGAGAAGTTTGGGATTATTTTTTCCTAATGACAATGGATGTGCTACATATATTCTAAAATATAATTGTTAAACAAGATAAATGGGATAATTAAGAAGAGATTTTATTGCATCTTTGTATTGAATTGTGAAGTACATAAATGCATCAGAATGTGTCACCTTATGAATATAATTTCAAAGTATAAATGATGTGGTTTCTGACACAGCTGATTTTGGCTGGGGTAGAGATACTTTTATTCATTGTAGCTAGTATGGAGCTAAGTTTTGGATTTGTGCTGTAAACAGTGTTGATAACAAGTACAGAGACGTTTTAGTTATTGCTGAACAGTGCGCACAGAGAGTCAAAGCCTTCTCTGCTTTTCACACCACTCCACCAGTGAGTAGGCTAGGAGTGCACAAGAAGCTGGGAGGGGACGCAGCTGGGACAGCTGACCCCAACTGACCAAAGGGGTATCCTATGCTGTAATACGTCATGCTCAGCATATAAAGCTGGTGGAAGAAGGAAGGGGGGGACATTTGGAGTGATGGCATTTGTCTTCCCAAGCAACTGTTATGCATGATAGAGCTCTGCTTTCCTGGAGATGGTTGAACACCTGCCTTCCGATGGGAAGTGGTGAATAAATTCCATATTTTGCTTTGTTTGCATGTACAGCTTTCCCTTTTCCTGTTAAACTGTTTTTATCTCAATCCATTAATTTTCTCACTTTTACCCTTCTGATCCTCTCCCCCATTCCGCTGCAGGCGGAGTGAGCAAGTGGCTGTGTGGTATTTAGTTGCCGGCTGCAGTTAAACCACAACAGACATTTTCAAATAAAATGAAAGTAATGTTTTGCAATATCTTTCATAACTGCTGCATAGTAGCACAAAGGAATGATATTGTGTAGCTCTGTGAATGCAGTGAATTCATTGCTTAGAAATAGCCCTGCACAACAAAATTATTCTGTTCAAGTGATAGGTTTTTATGCAACTGAATTTTTTTTTCATTGTACAAAGACTAGGAATTGTAAATTGCATAAATAGCATACATTTTTATAGGTTTTTAAAAATCTGCACATTCCTCCAAACCATGTAGAATAGTTTTGAATGGCAGTGTACTGTAACAGCAGCAGCAAAGCAGAGTCACTAACTGAGGAGAAAAAATTTGCATCCAGAATTTCAATGTATCTCACTTTGATCTTTAAAGCAGACATAAAATCATTTTACAGAGGTATGAATACTTGGCAATAAACTTTCATATACTGCAAGAAATGTAGAGATCTATTACATACAGACAACATAATGCATTTATTCTTGTCATTTCTGAATGAGTGAATAAGTGATGACCTTTAGTCAGGATTTTTATCAAGTATTCTTTTCCCTGCTGTGCTTATTTTAGTTCCTCAACATAATTTTTTGGAGGGCTGAGAAAAATGAATAATTAAAGTTTTCTGAATGCTAGAATCTTTTAAAAATATTTTATATTAAGAACTCTTTATTCTATTGACAAACCCCAAGAAGCAAAACCTGTTAAATAAAATACTAAGTTCTTTTTTAGTTTTCATAATTTGCAGCCAGGATATTTATCTACTTCTACGCAAAATTAGTGTAAAAATGAGTGGATCACAATGGTAGACTTTAATATAACTATCCAATCTCTGAAATACTAGCCTGTCATATCCTAAGGAGTCTAGATAGATGATCATCATTTGGGATTGCCATAGAGATCTCCTTGTCTCTGGGTATCAGAACACCTTGTACATGAACAACTAATGCAACACTTCTTTATCATGTAAGGCAAACATTCGCAAATGTTAGACTTAAGTCAAGAAAAATTTATAGCTGAAATGCAAAATGCAGAGATCAGATAATGATTTGATGTACTCTGCCATTTCTTTTCTAGCTACCAACTTTTGGTGGGAATCTGTACATCTGACTTCTTGCATAATAGAGTTGCAACTATGCCCATGTAAATGTAATACAAAGCATCAGTAAGATAGAAGAGAATGATGTAATCTTAGGCAACAGAAAAAGAAAAAAATCCAGAATGTAAGTGGATTTCTAATCCGCCTTTTCCTGGAACTTCTACACAAGAAAATGTGTGGAAGACTAAGAACTACTACAGTGGAAGCTGGCAGCCAGGTGCTATATCAGATACCTGAGAATATCTTATATGGGACTAAATGCCTACAGATAGGCAAGCAAATTTTGTCTACCTTGTCAGCATATGTTAGGGATTCTCTGATGATACTGTATAGTATCACCTTCATGGGTTCAAGTGGAGAAATACCTAGATGGGCCACAGAAGAAGAGATATGCCAAATATTTGCAACTATATCAAGTTTAAAGTACAATATTTAGCTTGTGGTTTAAATAAACATAAACAGAGGTTTCCTACATAACTAGAGATATTGTGAGTTAAATAGGAAGAGGTTGTCACCAAACAGTGGTGACTTTTAGAAATTACCAGGATTTCAAACCTCAACTAGATATTTCTCCTGTATACAAGCCTTTCCTTAGTGGCATTCAGGGTGCTCTAGAGCTAAGCAGACACATTAGCTTGGAAGTGGCAGAGAGCATGCAGGGCCCTGGAGACATACTTGCCTCAGTAGTGCAGCTGCTGAAAGTCATGGGAGGTCTACATGGGAACCTCAGATAACTCTAGACGCTGGTGTCTGGGAAGTTGAATTGAGATCCTACTGGGTAGATCCTAATGGAAAGCTAGCTGGGAACCTCTAGGGACATCAGCAATAATGTCAGTCAGGTTGGGATTCAACTGAAGAAGAACAGGTAGCTAGTGGTATCTCAAAAGACATAACAGTATCTTACATGGCCTCCAGAAGCTTTTCCACCTTAATGTATCCTAAAAAATAATTCAAATAAAATGTTACATTTATACCAAAGATAAATTGAAATAACTGTATGCGTATTTGAAACTTCTATTTTTGATAAAAATTGAATCAATCAAATGACACTAGAAACCTTTAAAGGGCATTTATTAAATTTCATGTAATGCTTTGCCAATATTTAATCTATGTCACAGAGTTACAATATTTTAAATGGTATCAATGGAGAAGTAGCATTGGGGGGTTGATTTGAGATGGTACAGTCATCCCACATTTCAATAAACTCACCTCTTAATAACTTCATTCAGCCTACATGGGAAGTAGATATAAACCACTAAAATACTAGAATTACTGTGTTTATTCAGAGGATGTATCTGTGACTTCAAAAAGGTGTGAGGAAGTGGAAAACTGTATTTAGAAGATCAAATTATTCCACAGAATAACTCCATTCATGCCAGCAGAATTATTATGAGAATACATTTGCTCTCCTGTCATAAGTGGTATGAGGAAAAGAGAGAAACAGTTTTACAGAGCTGCTAAATTATCTCCATCTCATGTCTCCCATCTATTCTGTCCGAAATTAATTCACCCTGTCTTCCTTTTCTGCAAATAGGAAGAAATGAAAAACAACCCAAAATACCATCACACTTCCTGAAACACATTTGTCAGTGGCAATTTTGAATGGAACATTTCCTGCCTAAAAAGGTAGTTGATTAATGCGTTCATGTTTGAACAAGAACTCAAGAGGCAGAACCGAAATACATCTTTGTTTTTTGGATTGCACATCCTGGAATAAACACAGTCCTGATCTAGCTGGGAAGGTTGAATAGAGATGCAGCCTCACCTGTATCATGTGACACTGGCATGCTTGCCTTAAGGGCCAAGGGTGAGAGATAAAGAGGTGAAGAATTCTCAATCATTGTTTTTCCCTGCATTGCTTTAAGGTGGGTGAAGTGAGCTACATCTGCATCTATCTAAGGTAGCTCTGTTAAATTAAAGATTAAAGTAGTGTAATTTGAAGAATTTAGTGGTATTTGTAAAAGGCAACCTCGGGCAATGGAGAATTTCTGTTTAAGACTAACTCCGAAAAGCTAAGTCTAATCTACCAGGTCTCTACATGCTCACACATTATGATTAGGCATTGGACATGAGAAAACAGAAAGTTTGATACAGGTTAATTCATCCCTTTTGCTAAGCTGTTTGGACTGTTTGTCTCACTACACAGCACAGAAAGACACTTGCTGAAATTTCTTTCCCCAGCTCGCTCAGTGCTTTTGGACTAAAACTAGCTATTGTCAAGAAAAGCCCATGCTACTCCAATGATGATACCTATATGTTTTCCAAATGATCTGATATGAAATGTTTTTTAGTTTCTCTTACTCTTGTGGCTTTGGATATGTGTTCTGATAGAAGAAAAAAATACTCTGACAAAAAGATTTTTTTTTTCTGTAGTTATCTATGGAGCAGTTGTGAAAGTCTGTCTAAATACACTGATTTGGGAAGACTGGGAGAATATTACTGATGAAAATAAACACACAGAAAATTTATTTAGTAAACTGTTCCCCAGTAGTATTTTTTTTTTCTTAACTGGGAAGAAATTTGCTGTCATATTAGAACTGAAAAGAAAGAAATTATAAATCCAAATACACAGAAACAAATAAAACCTGAAGGAATAATAATTGTCTCAGAGAAAAGCAATGCCATAAGAAGTGAGATATTATTTAAAAACAAATCTGTGAAGCACTATGCAAGACAGAGCCAAATGGTATGTGTAATTAATTTGTATGTGCAATAGAACAATCTTTTAAGGTTCATTGGTAATTGTCTGTTCAATTAGGCTTGTAGTACTGCACACTCAAATACCCTGTGTCTAATCCTCACTTGGACTAATAGCTGACATTGCTCCTAAGTTAATATTTCCATGTGTTTGCATTTATGTAATTTCACATTAGCGTGGCTTAAAATCCATGCTTTAAATGGAGTATAGCACAGCCACAAGATAGTATTTATTCAAGAGGAAAAAGTAGTCAACTTGCTTTCTGTTAAGGAAGAGTAAACATAATCAAGAAGAAAATAAAAGAACTAATATGAAGAAATGTATAAAGATGTAGAAATTGAGACTCCATAATAGGCAGCACAGTCTGAGGGGTTTTTTTTTTCATTTTTATTGGAAAATTTTAGAAATTTATAAAATCTTTTGTTATGGAAGAATTTTGATTGAAAAATCAATAGATTTATCCTGAAATAAATGAAGTTAAAGTGTCTCACAGATTGTTCATTCAAATATTTTATGTTCACAGTCTCGGCTAATCTTGAGACCTGGTTAGAATATATCCTATACCTTTTTCATGACGAAAAAATGTAGTGGTAAAGAATTGTAGAAACTGTGAGTGAGTGGATGTGGAGGAATGTATAGAAAAAGAGAAGAAATTACAACACATATTACATTCTTTTTAACAGAATTTTTAAAAAGCAATTTGGAAATTACTGATGAAAAATACAGATTTTCAACAGACAGCAATCTTTGCAGTTTTTAAAAAATATCTCAATAACAGAAACATCTCCTGAAAAAGTTATTTGAAAGAAGATATATGATTTGTCTTTTTTCTCACCTTTTATATATTAATCTTCTGAAATTGAATATGTTTTAAACAGGTATTATTTTTGTTTAATGGCTTTCAGTTGAAGAAAAATAAAACCAAAATTCAAGTGAAGATAATTTTTATACTGTGAAAATATCCCTTCCAGTTAACTTTACGGCAAATACAGAAATCACTTACAGTGAACATACGAGCAACACAGATGTTACTTCACCCTGCTTAATTTCTGCATGTTCATGATTAAACTCACTTCAAATTTAGCAATTAAATATACATATAATTGACCTTTACTAACTACTTAGAAAGAAACAGTGAGAAAAAGAAGGAAGGAACTACTTCTGAAGAGTGGCTAAGTTTGTGCAGTTGGTACTACTGATTACAATAGGAAAGTACCTGCCTTTGTCTCACATGGACACTTGCACTTGAGAACCAAATGTGTGTGTTTATGATTAGGAGCTGAAACACGCTTAGAGTTTCAAGTGCTCAAGTTTTAGAATTTAGTTGAGTTGGCATCTGATTAATATATACTTCTTAATTCATGGTACTAAAAATGTTAAAGTAGAAGCAAACTATCCATCTGAGGAGGCAGCCTGTAAGAAATTGTTGTAGTTTATAATGATTCTTTGATTTTCTGCATTTGGAAGACTTAAATTTAATGACTGTCATTAACCATAAATGCCGCAGTAGTTAGTCCTATATTCAAGCTGTAAATATGTTTAGCAATTGTGAGTACTGAATAAGTAATAGTCTATTCCTTAAGTTCTCAGGCTGTATCTATAAAGAATTTTTGTTAGAAGCCAATTGTATTTAATCATTTAAATAAATATATATACAATATTTTATCAGTGATATAAACATTGTCTATATGCAAACACACACACACACTCACACACACATACATATTTACGCTGTAAATATCAAAATAGTTACTTCCCACTAGGTAATACATAGCTCAATAAAGTAATTCAAAGTGTTACCTTAAATCTTACAAATAATCTTTTGACAGGCCCAATCTCTCATTTATTGGCTGAAGGATAACCAAGACTAATTTAAGTTATAGTTATTCAGTATATATTCCGGAATAGATATTAAATTCCCCAAAAGACATGTTTTAGTAATCTTCTTTTAGTCTGTTTAACAAAAGCAGCAGGCACACTGTACTATGCTATCCAGTAGAAGGGGATACCAAAAGTAATATCAAATACCATGGAATTTTATTAAAAGTAATATAGTAAACAGAGAGACTGTGGGTAAAAGGGCATTGATCTCTGCTGCTTTGTGTCTGCTTTTCCGGGTGCAAAGAGACAAAAAAAATCCTTTCAGATTTCAAATGAGAAAAAACTACCTATCTATGAAAACTAAGAAAATTGTAGTTGTTTGGGCACTGACTGTGCTATGAATTCATTTTATTCCAGATGTTTTACAGCTATAATTTCAGCAGAAGTTTCTTGAGGTTTCTTGCTTTCAGTATTTCTTGAAAGTTTTTCTTATAAAGGGATAATTATAACCACAGAATCACAGAATGACAGAATAGTAGGGGTTGGAAGGGACCTCTGTGGGTCATCTAATCCAACCCTCCAGCCGAAGCAGGGTCACCTACAGCAGGCTGCACAGGACCTTGTCAAGGCGAGTCTGGAATATCTCCAGAGAAGGAGACTCCACCACCTCCCTGGGCAGCCTGTTCCAGTGCTCCGTCACCCTCAGAGGGAAGAAGTTCTTCCTCATGTTCAGACGGAACTTCCTGT
>Ga0065711_1028638_pt1 | contig 40042 bp, 32 predicted proteins | sample Hoacrofraction12_FD_59098 | JGI IMG/M metagenome (GOLD analysis project Ga0065711, IMG submission 59098) | Hoatzin crop microbial communities from Cojedes, Venezuela - Epithelial fraction 12 v2 (version 2) | ecosystem: Host-associated > Birds > Digestive system > Esophagus > Crop | place... | reverse complement strand
GGTTTTTCCTCCCCCCAGTGATGGTCTTCCCTAAATGCTTGTGGAGAACTTTTCCTTGGGTGACGGTTGCTCACAGCAACTGCCCTGAAGACACTCCACCTGCCCACCCACCGCTCTGCCCAATTTGTTGTGGCTTCTGCCATCAGCCTTGCAGCACCCATGCCGCTTAGTGCCTACCTGTCTTTTCCTACCTCACAGAGACCCCCCCTTTTCCTGCATCAGCTACCTGGAGGGCATGGAAGACATGTCCTCGTCCTTCGCAGTTGCCGTTAGGCAGGTAGATGTAGTGCTGGCAGCTGCCACCATGCAAGGCATCTCCCTTCAGACCGGAGGTGGAGGCCCACAAAAAGGAGAAGCAGGGGTGAATCCTGGTGGCTCTTGCCCACCACATCAGTGCCGTTCCTGTTCCACATCCCCACTGTATGCGTGGCAAATCCACCTTTCACCCCCTTTCTTGACAGCGTGGTGTCCCTCTGCTCTGTAGCTCCTTTCAGCTTCCCTGGGCACTCCTTGCAGCAGGCTCCCAGTCACAGACCCGCGCAGTGCTTCAGTGAATTAATTGACTTATTTCCCCGTTACTTCCATTCCTGGATTAATTCCTTGGGTACCTTTCAGAATGACCATCTGACTTTCCCAGAGTCTCTCTGAATTATGTCTTCACCTGTATCCTCCATCGTTTGTCTTCTTCCAAGAGTCTGTTTCATTTCATTTGTCCTTTGAAGGATGCGGGAGCATATTTCATGAGCCGTAGAATTGAATCAAATAGAAGAGAGCAGGGAGCACTCACCTGAGCTTAGACCTTTCCACATTAGGAAGAGAAAGAGATAATTAAGAGATACTCAGAAGGTGCAGCCAGCCCCTGTTTCTGGCAGGCGTCCTGACTGGGTATCTCTGTCTGCTTTGCCCAGAATGCAGAATGCTTAAATTATCATAATTTAACAGCAATAATGTGAGAATCTAGATAGAAATAAGCTAGAACAAATGCTGGGACGTGAATAGGAGAACCTCAGTAGCAATGACCTTGCTGTGTCTTAAAACCGGGTAAGCCACGGTGACTTGAGCTGGTGAGACAGTAATGAGGTGAATATATGCAGATGGCAGTGTCCTCTTCGGTTCCTCGTGACATTGTTCACAAGCAGTTGGACGGGGCTGTCGTCGTGACTTGTCTCGTAGGCAGCTGGCTCTGAAACGGTGGCGTGGCAGTGGGATATCGACTCCGTATTGCGCTTCCCCTTTCTCGTTTCTTTTTGTCTGAGTTGAGAGGCAGGAGTAATTATGCCAAGATTAGAGTGCTAATCATCACTTGCAAATGGGGGAGTCATTTCTGAAGAAGCAATAATATATTGAGAGGAAGTATGGATTGACTGACAATGCAAGTCTGAGAGGAGCCATACAACTGCCATCCTTCAAGCATACGTCTCCTCGACCTTGTGAATCTGGGGTTGCTGATGTGTGGGCAACATTGGGTCAAAAATCTGTAAAAATCACAAGAGAAATCCTGTCTTGATTAGTGTCAGCGTGGCCACATATTCTCCCCTTCCCCACAACTAACCGTTCAGTCTACTGAATGTGCTGGGAGAAAAATACTCGGCAACTGGCGTGTGAGACAGATTTGTGTGCGCTTCACTTGATGTTCTCCAAGCTGCGTCCTGGGAAGGCTGGGCTGGAATAAAGCATCTCCTCTCAGAAAAGCGTGGTGAAACTGGGGAGGAGAGGAAGGCGTTGCGAAGCCTGGTGTAGTACAACGCAATGCCAGCAGTTGCCTCGGCTTTGTGTGGTTTTTTTTGCGGCAAACCTTTTTATCAGAAAGGAGCAGAGAGAGATGTTGTGTTGAAATTGTTGCTGCCTATTTTCCCTCTCCCAGAAGTAAAAGCCCTCTGGGGCTGGTGATGTAGATGCTCCCTGGAGGACCAGCAACTCCTTCCTCCTAATTTCATTTCATTTGACAGTAATAAAATATAAAACTACAATTAAATCCATATTAATAGATACAGTTACACACAGTCATGGGGGCTGTTGAATTAAGGTCCAGTCCTGCTCGGTCCTGAGTGCCGTTCCTTTCTGCTTGACTGCACTTGGGGGCTTGAGAGTTTGCAGGCTCTCATGTGGGATACTCAGTATCTTGCAGGGTTGGGGCTTTTAATTTTGCAGATGATCAAAGGCAAACCAATCCATCAATTATCAACGCTTCAGCTTGCTGCTGAGTAAATGAGAGTATTACCATGTATCAATTAGGAGCATCGGATGCCCTGAAATGATAACAGAAGAGCCTGCTTTTGAGACGTGCCTGGCATCTGCGCTTTCTCTGTCTGCAAACCGCGGCAGCGGGTGCCGAGATGTGTCGAAAAGCGGTCGTGGGATTTGGCCCGGTGGGGGAGTGGAGATGCTCGAGAGTTTGACTTTGTGGGATGAAGAAAGTGTAGATGCTCCTGGGTTGGTCCAAATCCCGTCTCCTGTTCAAGTGTCTGAGCTGTTCAGTAAGCTAGCTAGTTATAATAATACTGGTGGTTGGCTGCTGAGAATCTAATTATACTTGGAGTGCTGAGAGATTTGAGATGCTTTTTTTTCCTTTCCTTTAAGGCATCTACTTCTGTAATATCAGATCAGGACGAAATTCAGCTAAAGGAGCAGCATTCCTGACCTTGCGCTCTGCAGTCTGTGCCCTTTGCCCCCTCTTATCAAGCCTCCCCGTTTGGGCTGTGACACGAATTGGTTTTACTGGAAATGTTGATCTGGATTGCCTGCTGCCGTGGTAGTTGTTCCCAGTTCCTCGACGCCCGTCGGGGAGCACGTGTGCTGGCACGGTGCCGGGGCCTCTTCCTTGCACCAGTTCTCAGTGGTGGTTTGTCCTGCATCCCCCTTAGTTCATCACCACCAGGCTCTCATTATGTGTTCAGATTCATGCGCTCTTTCTCCTCTTATTTATTATTATGATTATTCTGCACACTGAGCCGAGCTTGGTGAATAGCGCATTTTTCTACTCATTTGCTGGATGGCAAAATTCCTTTAGAGAAAAAAAAGGGGGGGAGTAAAAAAAAAAGCTCAGCCCCTTCTCCTGCAAACCCCGCTGTTTTGGTTTTGTCTGTTTAAATATATTCCCAAAGAGTTTAAATAAACCCAAAGGAAATTCTGTGATGGGCCTTTAAACCGAATGCTCCGCGTGTTTTAGTGCTTCAGCATCTTTTGAAGTTGTTCATTTCTTCCCCTTCCTTGAAACAATCCAGTGAGTTCAACACAGGAAATGTTTCGGGGTCATGGAATCTTTGGGGTTTTTTTAGAGAAAGGGGTTTGATAATTTAGGTTTCTTTTCCCCCTAGTCAAGAAAAATGGGTCTTGCAGCCTTTCGTGACGTGGGGATGGAGGGATGCTGCCATTTGAGGCTTATGTTGCTGCAGCGAGGCGATGTCTACCGTAACCAAAGTTAATGGGGTTATAAGCGCTGACGCAGACGTTAATTTAGCAGCTTGTATCTTATAACCTCAGATGCATTTTGCAGACAATTCCACCTTGAATTCCTCTCACCGGCTGTCTCCCCAAGCTGAAAAAAGGGCTGCATCACAGAGGTTGGGCAGCCTCAGGCGTGGTTTGTGCTGGGTAAGGTGCCGTGTCCATGCTTTGGTTCACATCCGGCTGTTTGCAGCTGGCCAGCTGTGGCAGGGGAGGGGATGTGCTGAAGTCAGCCTGGGAGCGCGTTGTGGGACCTTTACGGTGATCTGTGCTGGGGTGGCAGAAGCTGGTCCGCCCTTCTCCGTGTCCAAGGGCAGCCGGCAGCGTCGCTGCCTCTCCCGCGCTTGATGCCTTGTGCCTGACGTGCCACAGCCTTAAACATTCCTGGCATGTTATACATTTCAAGAGTATTAATATAACACTTTTCTTAACAGCTACAGCAGTGCACCTGAGGGATTAGAGCTGATCTTTGTCACAAGTGTTTAGTGCTTGATACGCATGTTTATTATATATTTTAGCTAAATTGGAGTCAATAAACTATCTGCATAAATATAATGTGTATGAACAAAACACACATCCTCTCCCCAAATCGACTATTTCCGATGCAGGGGCTCGAAAGAGTTGCAGGGATGTCTTATTCTTATTTCTGTTGTAATTGGCATTAAAATATAATACCCTCCCTTCAAAGAGAGGCTCCCATACTGTGAAAATGCCTTTTCTGTCCAGGCGGGGGCCAAATAATAGCAAATTATAAGCATGGAAAATATTTAGAACAAAAAAATGAAAGAGGAAAGAGGACTCTGAATTATCAGAGCTGATCCATAGCTTGCAGTCTCGTACAATTTGTCTTTTGAATACACCATATGAACCAGCTACGAATAAAATCAGTCAATTTAACCCAAAATCAATGCTCTTTTGTAGAAGTGCTTAAAATCTAAGTGGAAGGGAAAGCTTTGAAGCTGCCTATCCCTTGGTAAACGCAGCACTTACTCAGCGTTTGATTTTAGCAGAAACTCACTTGGTCTCCCAGTGCCCAGCACAGCACCTTCATTAGAAAAGCCGATGAGTAATTAGCAAATGTGCGGAAAATGACTAATTTTTTTTTTCGTTAAAGGAAAACAGTGTTTTTCTTTCCGTGTTCGACACACGTAGCTTCCACGAGCCCAGCTGCAACGCGGTTGCGTGCCGACTCCCTTGGAGTCGCGTGCCGAGCCGGGGAATTGCTGGGGACGTGTGTCCCGTGGCCAGGGCCACGCACGCCTCGTAGGAAGCGCGGTGCTTCCTTTGTCTGCCTGGTGCCTCCAGGGAAAGCCCGTTGCTTCTCCACCTTGGGAGAGCTGCCAAGGCTGGGAGCGCTGGCAGCCTTCGCCCCTCAGCAGGTTGGCAGGCTTGCGTCTTCGTGAGGGATCTGGGCGAGCCAGGTTGGCTCTTGCTGCCGGATTACAGTCTGCGGCGTGATAAAGACGTGCAAAGTGGTTCCCTCGTCTCCCTTCGGGAGGGAAGCTCGTGGTCTCGCGGGCGCTGGGATAACTGCACCGGTGGAGGTGGTGTTTGCGCTGGGGCGGCTCTGCTGGCTGCAAGCCGTTGCCCCCTTCGCTTCGCTTGGCTGCTGCCAGTTTTATCCAAGCCAGATTTGCAGCCCGGGCAAGGTACCAGTCCCTGTGCAGTCCAGATGGTTGAAACCCCATTGAATAAGCTGTTTAGAAATGGACAGGATGTCACAGCCAAGGAATTGAGCCTGACAGGTCGCCGCAGAGGTGCCCAGTGACTCCAAACTCTCTTTTCTGAGTCCAAGTCAAGAGCGCTGTGATTCAGCAGCTGTGATCTGGCAGGGCTGGGAGGATTAAAAGGTGGTTTGGGTCTCGCTGAAAGGATTTAGCCCCTTTTGCTGTTGTGTTTTGGCACCCCAGAGTTGTGAATGTGCTTTCTCCAAAGCACTGCTGAAGAAGATCCTCACACCCCTGGGAGCTGAGACCGTGGTTGTGCTCAGGGTCTTGCTGGGAGACTGTGGCAGAGCGGGAGAGTGTCCCTTCTTATCCAAGGTCTCAGACCCCACTTCCATCAGTAACGTCTCTGATCTTCCAGCGTCACCCGTTTACCTGTTATACTGAGGTGGTTGGGGGTTTTGCATGAGAGCATTACAGCGTTATAGCCGGGGGAGAAAAGGTCACTCCTTGAGTGGGTCTGTGCGATGGTGTTCGTCTTTCTGTGGTGTCAGGTCTCCGGAAGATCCACATTTAGGAAGGTGCTTTAGCAGGGTAAAGTCTTGGTGGTCAGCTGAGCAACCTGCAGTCTCTAGGAGATGGGGATGGTGGTGGAGGGCCTGGTCTTGTAAGTCCTTGGGTATCAATTACTGAAGTGAAAGGTTTTGTTCTCCCTCTTTGTTTCAATCAATTGTTGATAAATAGCTTGGTGCTTGTGATGGATGTTGTGATCAGAAGTTTGAACTTACCCTAAACCTGTCAAATTTGATGTATGTCAGATGTCTGCACTAATTTATACAAATGATTTGCAGTGCTCGAAGAAATCAAAACCTCAGAAGCACAAGAGTTTGACTGAAAAGGACCAACTTTTCTTTCTTGTCTCCAAAGACCTTGCGTTATTTCGGTGGCACGCTTGGACGTTGCAATGATCGTGGCGTTGACCGGTTGTGAAATACAGCGTGGTTTCGAACTGGTCAATGTGGGTGAACCTTGTGTGCTGGTAGATGTCACGTTAATGCTGAGAGACCCCAGCCAGAGTCAGGGTCCTGCAGCGTCGCTGTCGTACGCGTGCGTAGGAAGGCAGAAGCTTTCCTTCAGAAAGTTTAGTTCAAATAAACACGACCCTTGGAGGGGAAGAAGAGAAACACTCGCATGCTGTGACTTGCAGAAGGGCGTGCAGCTGGTCAGTGGCGTGGCCGTATGACCTGCTCTCCTGCGGCTTTGTCTTCACTAGATCTGCTGCTTTCGTTTCCCAAGCTGCCATTTCAAACAGGTAAAAAACAAATAAAAAAGCAACTCTCATGAAAATTCCCCAAATAAGCACAATCTGTGGCGTAGCCTATTTATAGCTGGATGAGTGAAGGCAGCGCTCAGTCAGACGGACGTGGGGAGGTTAATATGTGTACAGCTGGTTTGGCCAATTGATTTCTGTGACCATTAAATTCCACTTCTAAAAGCCTTGCACACACATTTTAGTTGATATGTCTTGGGTGGCGGTGTGCTGGAAACAGTGCTCAAACCTTGGGTTTTTTCTGGTTTAGAGGCAGTAAGATGTTGCTGGTGAGAGGTGCTGGAGATAAGCACGGCAGGGTTTTTTTCTTTTCCTTGCTGTTGTTTTTGCATTTTAATTGGCTGGCAACTCTCAGCATTCCTCCCCCCATCCAACCCTGATTTAGTTCGGTATGTAATTCCATACACAATACGCGCACGCTGAGGTGTGGTTTCAAGGTCTTAGTGTGTTTAGCAAATATTTCAGCCGAAACGATCTGTTCAGCTGTTACATTGATTGCCAAGATTACAGCACGACAACAAACATTATTTGGGGGATCGGAGACGAAATTACAGCCCACTCTCTCCGGCGTCTGCAGCGAGGAGCAGATGCACCGTTAATTTTGTGCCGCAATGTCCATTACTCGGCGCGGCGGTACGGCGACGCATTAGCATCGCAGCCAGCCGTGCCTGATGGTGCCGCGGCGGAGGCTGTAAACCCCATCGCTCGCCGGAAGGGTCCGTGCCATGCCAGGGCATTTTTGGACGGCCGAGGCCAAAGCAGGGAAAGGAGAACAGGTGGTAGAGGTTGGCAGAGTCACGTTGAATGGCTGGGATGCAAAAAGTGACTCTGGAAACAGCGACAGACCCGCAGTCTTTCTGTGGAGCGCGGGGTGGTGGCACTGGCCGCGGTGCAGGTTGGCTTTTTCCATACGAGTGGCTCATCTTGGACCGGTTGAACAACTGTGTGATGGTAAACCTGTTTATTTTGGAAGGAGTAGTGATGGGCAAGTGGGGTGGACTTGGTGAGCTGGCATAAGGTCCCCTCTGGACATGACATTGGGGCACAGTTGTGTTAGTTTGGGACTCGGACTTCTCCTTGAACCCACATCCTTGGCTTAGGGACTGCGTGTGACTGAAGTTGGTGGAGCTGCAGGGGGCGGAGGAGCTGGGCTTTGGCTTGTGATCTGGCCGTGTCCCTGCAGGATCTGTGAATGCTGCTGCCACACACGGTGTGACCTTGAGAGCTGAGCTGGAAACGGAGCACAGCTACCAAAGGCAGTGGAAACCTGGCTGCTGCCAACCAGGCCTGCCTCAGTTTCCCCCACTGGCACGGTGAGGCGTGTCCTTCTGCAAGCATGCGAGGGCAGCCATGTGTGACGCTAGCACGTCATGACGGGTGATGCTGGCACGTCAGGACGCGTGACGTTAGGGCGAGGGACCGTCAGCAAGGCCGAGGAGCAGGCAGCAGGGTTCTGCCCCGTTGCCTCTCGGGTGGAGCGGCAGCAGGGCGTGCAGGTGAGCAGGCTGCGGAGGAGGAGGATGATTTCCTTCGGGGAAAAGCCATCTGACTCCTGTGCCGTCCTTCCCGACGGCTCTTGCTGCGGTGCCTCTTCTAAATATACGCTTTTCACCTCTCATATAGAAAGAGTAAAATATCTGCTATAACACGTGAAGCTGCTGTGTGCAGAATGAGGTCACTGCACTTGATCTCGTTATGAACTATATTTTTTTGTGATTGGAAGTGGAATATCAACTGTGCGGTGGCCACGGAGGAGGTAAGAGGAATATGCAGCCTTGAAGTTTGGGGCAGGGGCTTTGCAGTCCGCAGGTCAAGGCTGGCTGCGGACTCTCTGACCTTGAACATGCTGCTCCGACCCTGCCCGATGCTCTCATGGGATTTTTGGTAGAGAGAAGCAAACCAGCTAGGAAAGGTTGGTTGAATGAGATTGCTGTTTCTGCTCTGGTGCTAGCAAGCGGGGGTCACCCTTCTGGTTAAAGTTACGTTTATCGGTAGCTCTTCAGCAGGCTGTATAGCGTTAGTAAGCGGTTAGCAGATGTTAGAAACATATTGCAGATATTAGGAGTAGATTGGTGTAAATCTATCGGTAGATGCTGCTGCTGGTGGCTACAGGCCACGGTTCTAAGCTGAGCTCTGGCGCACTGGCCGAGTATTCGGCAATCCATTAGCTGTTAACTATTGGCCTCTATTACGCCTTGTTTAACTCGCTGTTAACCAGCCAAGAGTCCCTCTCTGGGAAGTTGGGCCTGAAGTAACACGGGGTACACACACATCTCAGCATCTCTGCCAAAATCTTGGGCAGCACGTAATTTGTAAATCTGCTTCGTGCCTTTGCCTTGGATCCTGCTCGGAGCTCCTTCCTCAGCCCCTCTCTCCCGTCTGGAAGCGTCTTTGTCCTAAGAGTGACAGAGGCGCAAAAAGGAGGTGATCAAAGGGACGGATGAGGATGGCGCGAGATCAAATATTCAATTTCTGAATGTTTGCCGCTAAGTGACAGCGAGGGAGCGGGAATGAGTTGAGCGTCCAATATTGCCGCTTTCAACGGCTTTCTCCTCCAAATGTCACCGCGTAAAAATAAAACTGAAGGGAAAGGGAAGAGCCAAACAGCGAGAGGGACACATCGCAGCCCCGTGTCTTGCTAAATGACACACACCAGAATGCTAGAACGGTTTCAGTACCTTTTATAGGAGCTGCTCCCATCTCGGCGAAGTTAATGAGTATCCAGTTTTCACTGCCTGCTGGGTAATGTCAGGTCTGAAATACGGCAAAGCCTGTCTGAGGCAGCCACTCAAGGGAGCAACAAATACGGGTTGCTGGCACAGACAGCTCGGAATTGCTCTCCGCGGCCCCGCTCTTCTGCTGTGACCAAGGAGCTCATCTGCCAGTGCCACATGGGGAAAGATGACAAAAGTGATGTGGGGCTGCATCTTTTGCTTAGCCGGAGGGGGTTTTGCCTTGCTCTGGTTGACTCTGGCTCTTCGGTGGCCCTCTTCCTCCGCCGTAGCTTGAGGTTGGCATAAGGATGCCCCTCGCTGGTTTTCTTCTGCATTGTGGGAGGTGTTTATGCATTCAAACACCTCGGTTTAGCCTTGCTTTGGGATGGGAAGCCAGGGAAAAACTCTGCTGTGAAATTATCATCTGGACGGCTTGCGAATGTCTAGACCTTGCGCTGCCATTTCTGATTTTCTGTATCTCCTACCAAGCTGGCCTGCGTGGCCCGGTCTCTAGCTAAGATTTCTGCTCTGTTGTCAGTCCTACATTTGATTAAGCCATTCATCAGGAGATGAGCTGGCATCACCCACGTGGTCCCATAATTTCCCAGGCCCATCTGGAGCCTGTGCTGCCGCTTGCTGCCGACCCTCCTGAATCACTGATGACCATGGGCTCTAATTACCTGTGCCGTGGCTGATTGGGATGCGCTTGGGTAATAGCTAGTTCGGCATGAGTTGCTGGGTTGAGTTGCTCGCAAGCAAGTGTTAGTGTGGTGAGTTGCAGATCAAACCCTCTCCTTCCCACCTCATGGAGGTAGAGGAGGGCAGCAGAGAAGAAGGTGCATGGAGAAGCCTACTTTGAGCTTGAACTCAGCTTCCAGGAAAGGAATATCTTCATTTGACAGCCATTTTGGTAACGTTGCTTGTGGGTTTTAGCATCTGCGGACAGTGCGGCTGCTGTGGGAGCCTTTTGCAGCTTGGGGACACGCTCCCTTGCACCTGTGTGTAGGACTTTTGGGTCCCAGCAGAGGAGAGGACCTGGAGGAGAGCCCAGACGCGGTGTTCAGTGACGTGTCCTGGTGGGATGGCACAGGCTGGGGACCTTTTCCCGGGGAGAAGAGTCTGGGCAGCGAATGCTGGCACCATGACACTTGTAAAACGGAGTTGGGAGCAGAACTGAGGTTTGCAAAGTGCTGTTGCCCGTCCTTTATCCAGCGTGAGAGGAGGTTTCCACTGGCCTGGCTCTGCTGGTCTGTCTGCATTTCTGCTGAATAATGGAGCCGGCATGGGGGAGCGTGGGTGAGTGTAATGTTGCCTGTTACCATAGCATCTAAGTGCTTCTGCAACACTAATGTCTCGATGAAATGGGTCGGTGTTATTATTCCCATTAGACAGATGGGAAACTGAGGTGCGGAGAACTCAGGGACTGACTTGGGTTTAGTGATGCTGTCACTATTTTGGGAATGCGGCACCTGGATGGAGACAACAGCTCTGAACGAGGAGCTTGGGAGAGTGGGGTGCTAGCGGGGGGCTTAAAATCCAGGGATGTGCTTTTCCCATCTGAAAGATGTACCCTTGTTCAAATAGGAACTATTTCACAAATATTTTGGTGGTTGTGCTTGTTTGTAGTAATCGCAGTGGCCTTCTCTGGTCTTTTGAGGCACCTTGTGCCTCTTGCGTTTACTTTCATTTGTTTATTTATTTATTTTGATAATCCCCACTTCACAGAAGGGATCTGCAGCTAGGGAATCAGTGGCCTGTCAAGGCAATTTCTCACCCTCTTCAGCCAGGGCATCTGGTTGGTTTACATTATGGAGACTGAAAAATAATTGTTTGGAGCCCATAATTCATTTATTATTCACTTCAAAACATTTGTGTATGGCCTTGCCTCTTTTGAGTTTTCCTGAGTCTTAAGCAGTTGACATTTACTGGAATTATTTTGTCCCTAATTACCTCTATTTTTGATGAAGGAGAATTAACGCGTAATCACCATCCCCATAGTATCTGAAGTCAGACAATTGCAGAGTGGGTTCATTCCCAGCGATGCTATAGATCACCAGGACAGGTTTTTTATTTTAATTTTCTTGTTTCTTTCTTGTTTATTTATACAAAGCTCATTGTATATTTTACTTTAGCATTTTGTATCTATTTTGTCTGTTTCTCTGCTGCTGGTGTCTGGAATGTTGATGCTGAATTTCATGCTCACTTATGCCCTGGCGTAGTTTTTGTTTAACTGACTGACATAGCTTTAAGAACTGTGGACGGTTACAGATTGTGTTTCCGATTTCAGCTGGAGTTTATTATTACGTTGAGCCATTTCCAGTCGCTGTAGCATGCCACCAGTTTATTGCACAGGCACTACTTAAAATACCTGTGTCTTGTTAAAAATAATAAAGGTTTAAAGTGTTACTATCTCAGAATATCTTTAGCTGGTAATGACCTTTTTACTTCTGCCGAGCGCTCAGGTGAAAGAAAGATGCGGTTGTTCTGTATTACTGGAGGAGCCTAACTAAGCCACATTTGCCAAAGTCAAATTGCTCTCGAGCTGTTTGACCCCCTATTTACTTCTAATTCCTGCAAGCTGTTAGTAGGAGCTATGCTAAATCAACCTGTCACTTGATCTTGCCTTTTGCGACCGTCACTGAAAGATTTTATACTCATGAGCATCGGAGAGGAACTACGGAAACCTCCTTAAGAGCGTATTAGAGTTTACAAAGGTGTAGGATGTTGTTTGGGGATATAAATAGTAGAAATTGCAGAGAGGGGGCTGTGGGAGAGGAGAGGAGACAAGCTGGTGTCTAGGCTGTGCTCCTCTTGCGGGAGAGGAAGTAGGGAGCAACAAGGGAAAACACGGACTTGGAAGCGAGAATTCACCTGGTGGGATTCCATTTTTATTCTTAATCCGTGGTTTCAACATCAATTAAGGGCACGCAAGATTTATTCTTTTCCCTAACTGCCGGAGCTGCAAAATCAAGCTGCGTTCACCCTGCTTCTTAGCTCATCGCTACTAATAAAGATCCTTGAATGGGAGTCGAGTTGACAGTTGCGCCGAGGACAGGCATCGCAGCAGCCGGCACCAAGAGCGAGAACACGTTGATGTTCGGCGTGAACCACTGCACCGACATGACACCGCTCACTCAGCGGCGCTTATAACGCTGCTCAGTTGTTAAGCTTCTTGGTATTTCCGTTAGGGAGCCGCCGTTCGAGATTTCCTGCGGTGGGGGAAACGGAGGCAAAGGGAGATGCAAAAGAAAGCGGCGATCCTCTGATTTCTGCATCCGAGTTGGGGCATGGGAGACTTGGCCCGTAGCTCTGGCGTGTAAAGTGTCTCGATTCCCCTCTTTGGGAGAATTGCTGCAGAAATGTTGGTCTGAGAAGTGCTTGTGCGTTGTGGTATGTGGGAGCTGGGTGGAGAAGGCTGTTTTCAGGGAGGCGAAGTGGCACGCGTAACGTGCTCTGTTGTGATCCAGCTGCTGGAACCCAGCCTTTGACCAGCGAGCAACTTCTTCTGAGCGTTTTACAAAGCCTGTATCTGCGCTTGTGAAACTGTGGGCAAAAGGTATCATGTGGAAAACATGCTCTATCGAGGTATTTATTGATAAATGTATATATAAATTCACTGCAGAAGGCAAAGCCTGTAAGGTGTCCCTTTAGTGTAGGTATTTATGGTCAGGTTCTGCTGTATTGTCATTCCCCTTCCTCTTTTCTGTCTCGTCCGGTGGCTTTCTCTGAGTTTGCGTGGGACTAGGGCATGCCTGCTTGCGTGGGAGAAGAAGAAATCCCTTGGAGGCCTGTAGACCCGATGTACAAGGTCTTGTTCTGCAGCATCAGGAGAAGGGGACCAAGAAAAGAGCGCGCTGCAATAGGGGATAGGGCTGGGAAGAAAAATTCCTGACCTGTTCCGTTGTGGAGATAAGCGAGGTATAAAATTGGGTCCATCTTTAAATCTGAGGGAGAATTGCTTTGCAGGGATAAGGGCATGCTCTGGCCAGCACCTGCTGAAATGCTGCTGGGTCTCCTGATTGGGGTGTTAAAGCATTAGGGAGCAAAAAGGTGGTAATGACCTTCCTGGAAACAAAGCTTGAGAGAAGAGGCAGGATGGGGAAGCGTCTTGGCAATCCGTGACCGAGTGCTTAGCACCAGGCGCTTTGATAGGGGGAAGATGAGGGCGATATCTGTCTCGAAAGAGATAGTGGCGTTGTGAAAACACAGCAAAGTAAATCACTGCTCTCTAAGCAGAGCCAGCCCGTATAAATCAACAATAATATCTCAGCCCTCGCTGAGTGCATGTCTGAGACACCGTACACAGCTCTAGTCACCGTGTTACAAAGAAGGAAATTACAGAATAAGAGAAGGTGAGAATTAGGGCAACGGGACCAGAGCTCTGTGTGTATCAGATATTTTTTTTTTTTTGTAGCACTTCTGAACAATTGGGGTCAGATTGTTTTTGATTTTTTCTATAAAATCAAAGTAACACCCGAAATGAAATACCAGACCCAAAAGGTTTAGAAAAAGAAAATCACACCCTTCTCCAGACATGGTTTTTCTTTTTCTGGAAGCCAAAAAATGTTCAATAGGATTGGCATAAACTCACTCGGTGTTTCGGCATAGCCAGGTGCGAATTTCTGGTGGAGCCAGTTCTTGCTGGCTCGAACTCCAAAATACATTGGGAAAAGGGCAGTGGATGGAGGATCAAATGAACCTAAACCTTCTCCTCCATGTAAGATGGAAAGAGAGCGCAGAGTTGGTGGATGCTGTGGCGGAGAAGCTAACTTGGCCTGTAAAGGGGGCCCAACGTGGCAAGGGGAAGGACAATATTAGAAGTTGGGTTGATGCACAGAGCTGGTCATGCCTTCTAAGTAAGATTAGCGTTCCTCAGGAAGACTGGCTTGCGTCTGGGGTTTGGCACGGGCAGCATGATTCTGCTGGCTCTATTTGCCTTGGATGGCTGCAGCAGCAAACCCCAAACCCCTCTGCTCTGGGATGTGAGCTTCCGTCGTCTCTTAATGGGTAAGGTGGGAAACGCAGTTCTGCTGAGTGATATGTTCATAATCAGACTCCTTTATTAACGCTCTGTAATGACCTTGCCGGGGCACAGTGGAGTGCCTTGTCATCCGTCCTGATCTTATTAGAGGCGTTGGCGGGATTCGCTGTGCCGGATTGCGAGTTCCTCTTTATCTCAGTTGCCATCAATATCGCACGCTGCAATCGCGTAGTCATGATGGGCTTGTTCCCAAGGGCCTTGAGTATGTCTAAACCCTTCCTCGTGACTTTCTATTTTAAGAGTTGCATTTATGAGGGAAAAAAACCAGACAGTCGCAGTAGACCAACAGTGTCTTTCCTGTCAACAGCAGATATGTCAGATGGAAAGCACCCTTTCTCTTTCCTCTTGCTGGTGCCACGGAAAGAAGTCGTGTTGATTCATGGGCTGGGGGTGGCCATAGTCTCCAAAGCCTGCTGATCACAGGGATGAACGGAGCCAGCTGGAGAAGCGGGTCAGCGCTCGGCTGGAGTTGGAAGGAGCGGGCGTCACAGGAAAGAAAAACGAGTGGAAAGCTCGGAGATGATGTTGGCGGGGGGGATTTCTGCAGTCAGAAGCTGGGAGAGAATGGAGAGGAGAAAAGCTCTGGTATCTCCATGGCAGATACGAGCAAACATCTTGTGCTGTTGTAAATGGGTGAAATTGAATTGCTTGCTTGCTTGTAAATTTAAAAAGATAGCGTGTTTCTATCAATAACCGGAGGCTTAAATAATAGACTTGGGTCTGACTACCAATCTCGTTTCCCCATTTAGGGATAAAGTCTCTTAGAGCAGCGGGGAAAGTCTCCACAGAACAGCTTGTAGCTCTATCTATCATGCGCCTTATCAGTGGGTGTACTACAAGTTCTCGTACCAAGTCATCATCTTTTTCTTTGTCTCTTTGTCCTCTTCTGTAGTTTAGTTTGTGGTTTCTGTAATGCTACATACAGGCAGGCAACGTGATGGCTCAGCGCAAATCATTGCTCGGATTCAACCATTGCGAAGGAGCTGGAAGCAAACCATGGGTGTTAGTGCACGCAGAGAATGCATGGGATTCATGCCTCTGTATATCCCAGTGCAGCTGTGGGAGTTTCTGGTGTCTAGGAAGAGCCAAGTCCTTCGCTTTTTAGGCACTCCTGTCCCTAAAAGTGCTCAGTAGCATCCCCAGCGTTTTGCCTGGTTGAATGTTGCATGTCCCATCGTTGGCTTTCCCCTGCTCCTCTGGGGAAGGCAGGCTGAACTCGGGACCGTTGCAGTGCAAGAAACCCATATGGTGGGACCTTGCTGCACGCTTGTGAAACAGGACCCCAGCCGGGAGCTCTGCCGTTGCCTCCTCGGCTGAGCCATTTTGTGCCCTGCTGCCACCCCCTTAAAATAAGCACAAATTGAGAATTAGTGCGGCACAGTGGAAGGGACAGGCAAAACAAGTCCGAGGCTCCAAACAACAAATTATTCTTGAATCAAACATCTCATTAATGGCTGCAGTGTCGCCACTCTGCTTTGCATAATTAAGTTTCATGGGGCGTTACAATTAACAGTTGTGCCGCAACGTAGGTAGGAACAATCTCCCATTTATTTACCCTGGCTGTATCTGAAAGTGCTGTGTGGTGAATAAGACGCATTTACAAGTAGATTAGGGTGCATTCTGGGTCATAAATTGAGTAAGGCTGTAATTGCTTTCCAACAAAGGAGAGCTGCAAATAAGACAGGCCGCCTCTCTTTTTTTCTTTTCCCTCCCGAAACCCCTTTTTTCCTGTTGATGTGTGTCTGAAAATTCGCATCCCCAGCTAAATAACACAGTTACGGCATTGAAAACCTTGTAGAAGCTTTTTCAACTTGACAGCTCCTACTCTGTAATATTTCAAGGCATATTTTCCCCCTTCTTCTGCCTTCTTGAGACTCCACTGCAGAGACTTGTTTTAAAACCGCATATTATGGCTTTGTATATTATCAGTCAAATATCCGCATGTGCTTCCATGATGGGGAGGGGGAGAGGGGAGATGCTTGGGTTTCAGGCACTTGGAATTAACTGGGAAAGAAGCCAAAATGTCATTAGAAGCACTCGGATACGGCAGAATGCAAACCACCTCCAGTCTATATTCAGATACGAAGGCAGGCCCAGGAATTAAACATTTATCGAGGCAGAGGGATTAAAGCCTGACCACAAATACTCTTCTTGGTGAAGGGCTTTCCCTGCGAGGAAGGAAGGATCCGGAGAGTTAGCAATACTGCTTGCGTGGTGTTGAGGAGCAAGAGAAGCTCTCGCCGCCTAGAAACTCTCTAGGCCAAATGAGCTTTTCTTGCTTCAAATATTTCTTAATCGTAGTTTCTTATAGGATTATGAAGAGGCTGGTGGAGAATGTTTAAAAAAAAAAAAAAAAAAAAAGGTTTTTTCCAGCCTTGTGAGTAGTTCTCGGGTGGCTGGTAAGACTTGGAGCCGGAGTAGCGCAAAAGGGAGAGAAAGATTCAGCTCCCGACCAGTTCTGCTCCTCGTTATGCACTTAAGGAAAAGCTGCCATTTCCTGCTAAAAACCCATTTGTCTTGCAAATTTCTATAATGAGCAGATTTTGGAATAAATACCATGTAATCTGCAGTGACAGTTCTCTCATTTCTTTTTTATTAGTTCAATCTTCTCAGCATCTGAAACACGTAGCAGCGGAGTCTCAGAAGAGGTTTAGGCAGCTCTGTGGGAGCTTTTTTAACACCTTGGCACACAACTCTGCCAATTGCTCTCCCGTTGCATCCCTCCCCTCCCTTCTCCGTTACCTTCCATTTATTTATTCAATTGTATGTTTTAGCAGCATCTGTCCGTAGCCCCAGGCAGCCTTTAAGTAATGTAGAGTACACACGGTCGCGCATTAGCGAGACGTGCCCCGTCACGTCATCCTCAATTCCTACCACAGCCGAGGGACCAACAGCCGGATGGGTACAGCCGCTGTCTCGCTCAGTTTGCCGTGTTCCCAGATGCCCGGGGAAAAAATGGAAGTGCTTCCCGTGTATCTCAGAGGGATATCTTAGTATTTATTTTATCTGTGAGGCAGATTTTTGGATGGGTATTGCCAAGGGTGGAATTTGTCTTTGTCCTCGGGAAGGTCAAGCTGGTCTGTCTGAAAGGAAAGGGTGAATAGCTGGTTGTGTTTGGCCCGTGGCTGTGGGCTTGGCTGGCGGGCTGGAGCTTGGGTAGGGCATCCCCTTGGTGAGGGATGGATTGCTGCAGCTGGAGCTGAGGAAAGGTGGATCCCGCTTGCGGTGGGGGGGGCAAGTCCTTCTCTGCAGGTGGTGGGGTGGGTCGAGCAGAGCTTCCCAGGGAGCGGGGCACCAGAGCTGGTGTTGGAAATAGTTGGTGGCACTGCCAGTTTGGTACTTCAGAGATGGAAAGCGCGACATTAGACCTTGGCCTAGGGTGTGCAGTAGTGCTGTTAGGGAAAAAAAAATGGTGTAAGGAAACGCAGAATGCAGCTCGCTGTGTTGACTGAAGTTTTGGGATGGGAAGCGGCAGCTCCTGCCACTGAAGCCGCCTCCTTCAGTTTTCTGGGCCAGGATAGGGGATGGGGGCAAGCAGCTGAATGAGACTGTGAGAAATGAATAAGAAAACAAACAGCCTGTGAGATGGCCTCTGTAACCATGTGACATCCAAGCTGACCTTTACAGAAACGCATTTAAAATGGGAATTTTTCCCTTTGTGTGTCCTCCAACAAGTGAATGACAAATTCCATTGCTTTTAAAATGTGTGGTGTTATAATACTCGGTGAGCTTTAACTTTTATTTCTTCTTTTTCCTCATAGGTAAGTGGCATTTGCTTAATGTTGAAGTACTTGAAGGTCCAGAGTAGGGGACATAAAACATCCTTGCTGGTTGGAGGTTGTTTGGTAGGTAAACCCGTACCTTTTTATTGTTTTTTCTCATTTCTGATGTTACTGAAGTGGGCTGATACTGCCAGGGAAGGGCAGGAGGGTGTGCGAGCTTCGTTTACAGTTCACTGCTTTGGGGAGGTGAGCTGCGGCTCGGACTGGCAGCGCTGTCAGTCTCCTGCGCGGGGCTGAGCATCGTGGCGTGGGAAGGCGCAGGTTCGGCATCCCCCAGAAAGGCGACGCTGAGATGCGCTGGGCTGGATGCAGCCAGGCTGCTCGGAGCTGCCGCGGGTCCCGTCGCTGTTCCGTCAATGCAGAGGGGTTTGTCCGCACCGAGAGCTGGGGTGGGGGCGATGGCGCTGGGGAGGCTCCCTGGGGGAGACACTGAGTGAAGTTTTGCGAAGTTCCGGAGCTGTGTTTCCAGGAAAATGATGCTCGGGCTCGCCCTCGCTTCCCTCTGACCTTTGAAAGCGTGGTGCCTGCCTCTGCCAAGGCAGCTCGTGTGTCTAGCTTTCAAATATTTCCATTGTATGGTGATTTTCACAGTCAGTAGCAGTTCAGAGCGGTTTGCTCCCTCAAGCCCTTCTAGCCCCAAACCCCATGCGAGCTGGTATTTTCTTTGCTGGAAGCGCACGCTTTATTCCAGCCCCAAACAGCCCGGGCGAGACGCCCGCATCCCGGCTGCTGCCGGCCGGCGGCGCGGGCGGCCCGGGGCCGGGAGCTTCGCCGCCTCGTCTGACTCTCGACGGCTCATTCCCAGCATGTCACTTTTTCTCGGGTCAGTGTATTATCTCGCCCTGGCAGATGCAGCGAGGTAGAAATACAAGGCTATTTGCAATGCAGTTTATTAAGACGTGCTTTGGAGGCGGTTCGAGGGAGCGCTGGCTGGAAATGTTAATCATCACCTCCGACAAGGTGTTGACCTGCCTTCCGCCTCACCCCGCTGCCTCGGGGGGTGGAGGGGAGCGCCGGCCGGGGTATCGGTGTGCTTCAGCCGTGCCTTCCGCCCCGCCACCCTCTGCGCCGCCTCGCCCGTGCCGAGCAGACTACGGTGCTGCTGGCGGAGGGAGGAGAAACTTCTCACCTATGGAAAAGCACTTTGTGGGTGGGGAAGGCAAGGGAGGATAAGCTTCTGTTTTATTTATTTTTTATTTTACTACTATTTTTTTATTTTGCACCTGGTAGTTGTCTTGCTGAGAGAAGGGAGTAATCTGACTTCTGTGGAAACAAATGATGCTGCACGACTACCGCGCTGCCTTCTCCTGCTCCGCCAGAAAAGGTGTCATTATTTTTCCCCTTTTGTTTTAGACTTCTGTGAACCAAAGGGGCTTGAGGATTTTAATGGTCTATCTCAAAGATTGAGAGGCCCTTTATATGTCAAGCCACAATCCCATCCTAGGCTGTGCTGGCCTCTGTTTGATTTTATGAAGCTTATTTTGGATAGATGGTATTTTTATAGCTCCTGCCTTGCTTCACCGATGGCCATATTGATGTAGCGCTACAGGACAGGGCTAATAAATAGTTTATAAAACTGTAGGTTCATTCTCCCAAGTGATCTACAGCTTCGTCTGAGCAGACTGCAAATCACCGCCCCGGTGACACCGAGCCTCTGTACTGCTAGGGCCCGGGGCAGAGCCGTGCCACACCGTGGGGGACAGAGGGACGAAAGCAAAGCAGAGCCTGCTCCTGCTGAAGCTCGCCCCAGACTTTCCCTCGCAGTGACATCTTGCCCTGGTAGCGGACTGGGGAGCAGCAAGCTCGGTGTTGGGTTAGAGCAGGCGGCTCTGGTGGCTGGAGGAGCACGGCTGCTCTCAGCCCTGCCCGCGGGCTCTGTGGGGATACCATCGCTTCGGAAAGCGTTTTCTTATTTTACCTAGAGCCTGTCGCATCAGTGTCATGGTACTATTAACAAAGCCAACTTCTGCTGACAGCACCTCCTCTCGTGTATGGACCTCCTTAACCCTAGGGGTGAAACTGCGCTGAGTGATGGGTATCTGAAGTGCGGTGCTAGGGGCAAGGTGTCCCTTGCTTTGGGCTGCAAAGTCTCCGTACTTGATTTTGTGTTGGGTGGGATATTGCAAGGAGTTTCTTAGAATAGATACAGATGAGGGGTGGCTGGGGATGTGCTATGGGACTCCCACTCGTGGGGTATGAGTATGGTACCTGGCACGGGACCGTCGTTAAAATGCTGCCAGCCCTGATGAGCTGCGTCTCTCTGTGTCATCGTGCCGTCCCACTGCGCTGGTGGTGGCACGTCAGCTCGTGAGAGGGGACACTGAAACGCTCCTGCCTGCAGCTGCCTTCACACTGATGCAAAAGCTGTCGAGACAGGGCTGTAAAAAGCTTGCTATTCGAGGACCTGAGGGGTCCCCTCCCCTGCGACACACCCGCCGCGATGAGCAGATTTTGTGGTGTAAGGACATGAGAAGTGATGGATGGATGACAGCTTGGCTGTCGTGAACTCTGGTGCAGGAGTTAAGGGGCACCCATCCCTCTACCGTTGCTTCTGCCTTTCCTGAGCTGTACTGGGCCATCCACCTAGCACTTGGATAGGCAGTCATAAGAGTAGTGATTAATTTTAGCCACTTTATACCGTGAAACTTTAGGCATGGCTGCCTAAGTTTGTGCATGACTGGAAGGAGGTCAGTAGGCTAAGCTTGGCTTTCTGGCAGGTTCGTAGGGAATAAGCGTGTCCTTTTGTGTAACCATTGGTTTCTGTTAACCTCGGATGGCTCACGTCCCAGGAGATATTCCCCACCTTTCTGAAATGAGCATTTCTTCCGTGGTTTGCACGGAAAGCTGTCGACAGGTAGGTGATCTTCATGCTCTTCTTTAGGAGAGATGTGACCACTTGGTGACAGGGTGTTCGAGAAGGCTTGGTCCATCCTGACCAGATTGTTGTCGTTCCCAGCCTTTCTAGAGTCCATCTCTGGACAAAACCTCTCTCTGGCTGTGGGCGTACCTGTCATCTGGCCTTGAAAGCAGCTTCGCTGCCTGTGCCTGATGCAGGTAGCGTTTGTGTGCAGTTTGGGGTTTATGGGCTGTCGACCTGATGGGATCTGCAGAAGGGCTGCTCTGATCTGTCTCTGACCACGGTGTCAGTGGCGCGTGTACCCGTGGGGTTGACGGGAGTCGACTCAGACCCAAATGGAGCCTTTTGAAGATGCCACTCTCTTGTTTTACTCCTAAACGCTTATTTAGAGAGCCGCCTTTTAAGTGCCAAGGTCTGGCATCTGCTTGGCTTGTTGTTTGCTTGGATCAAAGGCTGTATCATGTTGCTTCCTTTCGGGTATTAGAAATGTGAGCCTCCCTCATTTCTTCCACTTTTCAGTCTTATAACACTTAGGATTGAAGAGTCAATGAAGCTTTGGATGGTGGCATACTCTGTAATGTGATCTTAAAAGGGACATGAGGCATCTTTATTAATCTGTATGTGTTGGAGCTGGGTTTGGTTTCTGGAAACAGGGGCGGTGATTAAAGCATGTGTGCGAAGAGGCGATGGCAGCGGTGTGGGTGTGAGACGTGCCCAGACACACACGTACCGATTTTTGGCCATGCCAGAAATGCCATGCATCCTCTTCGTGGTCTGTACTCGCTTTGGAGGGGTTTCCGGGCGTTAACTAGCAAAAAGAGTTGTCCTGTCATCACTAAGGACTCTGCTCCTTTGCGGATAGTTCAGAGGAAGGAAAAAAGCAACCCACAGCCTTCCCTGCACCCACTGTCCCCACCCTGCTGGCATTTGGCAAATGCTAAAATGTTAAAGCCATATTTTTTTTGCAGCCGTGCTCAGTTACCATGTTGTCCTTTTCTTTGGAAAGGAAATGTGGTTGGGGAGACATATGGAGGTGCTTGTTCTTCTTGTTGCCATGGGTATGTCTGCAGTGTCCTCAAACGCGCGGCTCTGGGTGCCCAGTTTTGGCTTGGTCCCTTCAGCTCCACTGCTGCCGCAGGCTTCCCCAAGGGTGTTAGGTCTGTATTGCTGGTGCCCTCCCTCTCTTAACTGTTTCAGGATTTTTTTTTTCTTGTCAGGTGTAGAATTTGAAGGTTAATTTGGCTATTACTACGCTGTTACTATTGCTGTGATGCTATTACAAGGGCTTATTATAATCACCGCAGTGATTGAGACTTCTTCAGCTACATCTTTGTCACAAAGCAGGGCTTTCAGCCTGGCTTAGGGGCACTCAAGCTCTGTTTTACCCGGGGTGAGCCTAAAGCACCCACAGCCTCCGCAAAGCTATTTGGGGTGCCTGGGAATGGCTAGGCAAGAAGAGGAGCAACTCCGCAGAGGTGATGTATCCAAAACTGGGACCTCCTGAAGCGTGCCTTGGGCTCTCGGTGCGTAACTGGCTGGGAGGGGGTGATACCGAAGCCATCTTGCATGAGGAGAGGTGGGAAATGACCCGTGGGGGCTGTTGTGTCTTTTAATTAGTTCCCTGAACCAGTCTAAGACAAATTGGCGTGTTGGCGTAGGAAACTCTAGGCTGTCCCTGCTTGTTCTGTTCCTTGTTATAACCACCTTCTGGTTAAATTTAAAAGGCTTCAGTCTCCAGGTAGCTCAGCCGAAGGTTTTTTTTTTCCTTTAGTGCTGTGCATGAAAGAGAAGTGCAGCCCTTCTTCCAGCTCCGCAGTAGAGTTTGGAGAGAGACAGATTTGGAGTCGATGCATTTATTAGTGACGTGAGGGCAGAGGAATGTGCACAGGTACGTTGCCAGCTCTGGGTTTGAAAGTGACATTTTCTCTCTCGATTTAGATTACTCTGACACTTTCTGTGCTGAGACAGGAAAGTCCCGGCATGGGATGATGAGATCAAGTGCACGCTGGTAGCAAATGCAATTTGTAAAGCGTTGGTTGTATAAATGACATTGTGTATGAACGAAATGTTGCAACACAACCTTACTAATGCAGCCATGTGACACCAATTTAATGCATTTTCCCCATTAAGCTGCTTGTTCAAGACATCTTTCGACCATTTTGAGTACAGCAGTGGTGTGCAAGGCCTGTATTTTCTGAGTATTACTCATTTTGCAGTGAACAGATGTCAGTGTCTATTTGTCCCTTATGGAGAAGTCCCTGTAAAGTTCAATAGGGATTAAATTTGTCAGGCTCTATAGAAACATAACAGGATTCTATGGAAATTACTCTGCAATACTATAGAATGTAATAGATAATCTCCTTGTCTCTGGAGGTATTTTAACTCTTGCATAATTGTGGACCAGAATAGAAAATCTCCATTAAATTCAACAAGATGGTCCAAAAAATCCTATAGGAAAATGATCGTTTTCTATTAAAAGCAGTAGGACTTTTTCATCAGCGCGTCGGTATTCATTGGGAGGTTTGATTCATTTGCCAGTCCTCCTAAAGAGTGTTTTGTCAGGAGGCTGCTGCTTGCTTAGTTCTAGGGAACAGTGATTTGTGCAAAAATGATGCTTATGTCCAATGCTCCTGTAATTTATGGCGAGGCACTAAATTCCCTTTCGGAATAACTGGAGCAGGGTGAGGCTTGAAGCCCCGCAGGGAGGTTAAAAAAACGGTGCTGGGGGTTTGGCGAAGGGGTCTGCCCGCGAAGACGCGTCGACGTGCTGCTGCGACGTTACCCGGGCTGTCAGCGGCCGCGCAGCAGACCCCGGGCAGGGTGCTGTGTGCTGTGTGCGCACGGATGTGCCACGGACGCCAGCTTTTCCCTGTCGTCTCTCTGGCTGCGGCGCTCCTTATCTGAAGCGTTCAGCCCAGGATGCTGCAAATTAATGTTGGATTGAAGCTCTGTTTCCGGTTAAACTGCCCGTGGCTGGTTTGAATGGCTCTGCTGCCTCTCGTGTCCGCACGTCTGGCTTCTCGTGGTGTGGCCTGGGTGGTGCGGAGCATCGGCTCCGCCGAAATCCAGGGCTTTGCTCCTGGAGGTCGGTGCCTCTGCCTCGGTGTTGGTGGAGCTCAGCCAGAGTGCGGGCTGGAGCAGTTAATTACGGAGAGAAGGTTCTGCTTGGCTTGGGGGAGAGCGTGAAAATCCACCCCTGAAAGGCTCGTCTTCCTTTTCTCTAGCCTTGGAAGGTGCTGCCGTGCATTTTGATGAAGGCAAAGCACCCGAGTGGTAGGAGCGTTAGCGAAACGCTTCCCGCGGATCGTCTGCTGTGTCCGGGCGGCATCTCGGGGCACCGCTTGAGCCCCCGCGCCGTACGAAGGGGCAACCTCGCGAGGGGGTGCCTCGAAGCTGGGGAGAGGAGCAGGGTGGGCGGGTGATGCTGTGGGGAGCAGGTAGAGCTATGCTCGGGGGCTGATGCAGGGAGGGGAGCGCCCGTCGCTGCAGCAGGCTGACACGCCGGCGTGATTGCTCTTTTCCCTGGTCCGTTGTGTAGGAGGATGAGTCATCTTGGAGAAAGGAATTGCTAACTCCTTGGGGGGTATTTACAAAGGATAATTTCAGAGAGGAAGGTTACTTTCTTTTGGCAAGATGAGAAGGACTTTCTTAAAAGGATGGCAAGTCAAGTTGTCAGCTCAACGCCGGCTGCATTGGTGCCGTTGCGGAGGGGGGACATCATCCCGCAGCACGGTTGTGCTGGCCAGCGTGCGTCTACCTTCAGCAAAGTGCGACCAGCCCTGCACAAAGGGTGCTGCAGGTCTGAGTTTCATCCTGACATGGCCTAAAGTGTGCCTGAGCCGGAGCGAGGGCTCAAACCCAGCGTGCACGCAGGAGAAGTTTGGGGCGGGTTGTGGGGTTTGGGCTGTGCGATGGGAACGCAGGACACGGATGTATCCTGCTCTGCGGCGGGGAACCGGTCAGGGAGAAAGGTTTGCATAGCGGAGATGGGATCAGCTGATAAAGTTGAGAAGGTCTGTGGCCAGGAGAAGTTTAATGCCACAAGGTAAAGGTCAGGATGTGCCTCTTGGTTGAGAGGATGTATGGAGACCAGGAGCCACATCCAATTTTAAGTGCCCGCATTCCTTTGCACTTCCCCTGTGCAAACGCGAGCGAAGCGAAGACTATGAAGATCAATTGACACAACATATGTAATGGCCTCATTTACTGGCGAACAGAAATGTGTGTAAATCTGGCATTAAACATGAGTTTACACTGCTCCCCTTCTTGGGAGAGCCGTGATTGACGGCGCTGTGTAAATGACAGGAAGACGCCGGTGGAAGCTGGGAAACATTTACCCTTCCGAGATCCGTGTGTACATTGGAGAATTGCCTTGCCTCGCCGTGAGCTTAAACACATCTGGAGGGATCACTTCTCGCGCAGTTCCTTGCTGTTGCTTACAATTAATACCTTGGTGTGGAAGCAGCAGCCCTCGGAGGAGCAGCCCTGTCTCGAACAAATTGCAACCGGTGTTTTCTTTCCTCCTGAGCCGTGCTTGTTCCCTCCTAGAAGGTGCTGGAGCAAAATCTCCCGCAAAACCATTGCGTAGCAGCAGGTTTTCAAACTCCAGAAGCTGGGAGCGTAGGGGCTGGCTTCTCTTACTGCACCTGTCAGCCAGCTAGTCCGAGCAAAAATCCAATAGCAGCCATTTGAGATTATGTTCTGAGCACTTGACTAATCTAAAGCCAGCGAGGAGTCGTCGTCTCAGCAGTCAGTCGAATGGTCTGGGCTGTCATCTTATTAGAAGGAGAGAGAAACTTTGATTTAACCCAAGACCCTTAATTTTCAAACAAGGAGGTGAATTAACAGCACTTCCCAACTCCCACTGGCTGTTACCATTTCACGAAGTCTTCGACTTCTGAGATTTGTGACTGTCTTCAGGGTTTGGACTTCTCAGGCAATTTTCTTTGACAAGAGGATCCGTACAAATCAATTAATGGAAGCAGGGGTGGAGAGCAGTCGGCTGCATGGGCGTTTGGAGGGGAAAGTGCTAGAGCAAACTCCCTGGGATTAAAGACAAAGGAGTTGCCATTAGCGGTGTCTGTGGATAACAGTATAGGAAGGGCAAAAAAAAAAAAAGAAAAACCCCAGAACTGGATAGAAAACCCTGCTGAAGTTCCTCCCCGCCGCGGTGCCCCTGGTTTCATAGCTCTGCTCCTCCACCCTTGTAGAGGTCTTGGGCGAGCTCCGTGTTCACGGGTGCCCCGGTAGCACCTCTGTCCCCGCCTTACCTCGAGGCCCGTGTTGTGTTAAATCGCCGCTGTCGAAATGTTAACTGATCACAGCCTCCCAAAACGGCTGGAAATTAATTGCGAGCTTAAATACTGCCGTGGCCTTTAGCTCTGCTCCGTACCGAGTGATGTAAAGGTTTTGTCTCATCAGAAAGACATCTTTCTGAAGAGGGGGGAGTTGTTCTTTTCCCCCGCCGGAATCCATTTTGCTTTTAATTGCCTTGTGCGGAGCCTTGGCCCCACGTCAAAGGTGAGAATTGGCCACTGGCCTTTTATTTATTTAACTATACATTTACTTATTTTATTGCAAAATTCCATTTCCATGCCGAGGACGGTTTTTTCCCACCCTCAGAGGCGAGCTTTAAAAAGAAGCCCCAGTGTCCCCTCCGCTTGTCCCCCCCCGTGCCTGTGAGCCGAAAGGGCAGCCAGCGAAGAGGTGTGAATTAGATTTCGGTCTCGCGGCGCAGGAGCTCTGGCTGCGCTGCCTTCCCTGTTCAATGCAGTCCTCCCGGAGCTGCTCCCTAGCACATCTCGCCTCCTCCGCCGCTATTCTTCTCGCGTTTATTGCCTTCATTTCCATGGCACGTTTGGCACCCGGGCTGCATTCTCATACACAGCTCTCCCCTGTAATGAGTGACCTAGATAGTGCTTTCTTCTCGGACAAAGCAATAAACAGTAGCTTCGCTAACAATGTGCTTGGCTGCTAATTCACGCTGAGTAGGGCTTGGGCTTCGCGTCAGAGAAATATTCACTTGGAGCCACATTATCTCAGGTACTCAGATGCCCCCTATTACCATAGCATCTGAGCGCCTCGCGGCTTTTGAAGATGCTTATTTTCGTGTTAACCCTGTGGTATTATCAATTTTTTTTTTAAAGGCCGGAGGCTGAAGTATCAGGAGTGCAAGAAAAGCCCTGGGAACGAGGGCTGGAGTGGCTCTTTTGGTAGGAAGAGGGTTGCGTTGATTTTCCAATAGTTACCCTGGGATGAAGCGCGAAGGTGGCTGCGCTGAGCAAGACGCCGTGGGGTATTAACGTCAGAACTATTTTGTGCTGTGCCCCTGCCATTTAGACCCCGTCCAAATATTTTTCCCTTAGCCAGGAAAAGCTTGTGTCCCACTTGCTGGGCAGCATAAATTGATGGAGCGCAGCTCCGTTGCCAGTCGCCCCACGTCTGTAAATCTCTCTTAAATGTTTCGGCAGGCTCCGGGGTCCCTTAAACCACGTCCTCCTCCCTGATGTGAAATCACGGGCTCGTCTGACCCGGCTCGCTGTCAGTCCCGTACACCCAGAGACTTGCTTCCCCCACCTTTGCCGTGCTGGCCCGTAATTTACTGTACCATGCTGCTTCCTTTATCTCCGTTTATACTCGCTTAATGTGGTTGGGAATCCACAAATTCCCTTTTACGCTGTTCTGAACGTAACCTACTAAACCTTAATCACGGTTTGGGGAGTAGTAATTCTTTCTGTTATATGACTCTCTTTTTATTTTTTCTTATATAATTTTTGCTTTAAGAAAAGATCATTAATCCATGTTTCTGAGCCTTCCTATCAATCTGTAATTGAATCATATAAAAAAGACTTGATTTTACATCCATATAAGAAAGAATCCAATTCTCCCTAATGCCTGCAGATTTGTAAGTCTTAATCTGCAGATTTCTCTTAATTTTTTTTTTATTCTAATAACCCAGCTTGTCTGGAGTTATCTAAATTAATTGTGAACTTGAACATACTCTGATCTGCGGAGATCAGTTATCTTTTCCGTAGAGGAGAAGCCAACAGCCCAACAGGCCCATCTCGCAGGGAAAACAAAACCACTTCTAATAGCTACCTGACCTTGTTGTGTTGGGAAGCCCCCCTCGCAGGCATCTTCAAAAGATGCTCACTTAATTATCGCGTTTTAAATGCCGTGTTGCACTGCAGGGCTTTCCCCTCTTAAGTCTCAGCTGGTAGCATCGTCTCCTCCTTTAAAAGTACAAAGGGAGCACGCCGTGCCTCGCTAGCTCGGTGGGCTGGGAGGAGAAACTCTGCCCTTCCAGCCCCGGCTCGGCCACCAGACTGGCTTTTAAGCCTGGGCAGAGTTACTGCTGTCGCCTGGTTCAAGGCATCTTCTCTCTTCGTAGCGGCAGCCCCCTGCGGAGCGCCGAGCCCGTCCTTTGGCTGGGGTTGGATGGATTGTGTCTGCAGAGGCTTTTGCTAATTTAATAATGCTTCTAAAAAATAAAGGTGTTTTTTGCACTCCTGGAGAGCTTCCAGCATGTCCTGATGACTCAGCTGGCCCCTGTTTTCAAGCCGAACGCGTTGGCTAAAGCAGCCTTTGCCCCCGCCTCGCCCTTGGCATCTCGGGGACATCCCACCTCGGAGGCACTCGGGCACCCCGACGAGCTGGCTGCTTCACCTTCTCCTTCCTCCTCCTCTCTGCAGCGGAGGAGGAAGATGAAGACAGGTAATTGTGCTGTCTCTGCAGACAGTAAATTCCAGCCGGGGTGTCCATTTTAAGTGCGCTGTTTGGAGCTTTAACACTGGCGTGCGGGCGGGAAATTGCTCTCGATTCCTCCACTGTGTTTAACTCCTGCGAAAGGTGTTCAGAAAAGCAATGCATCTAATATTTGTTCCAAGTTTCTTCTACCAGGCAGAACAGCAGAAGCCAAGGTTTTGCTGTACGTGCACTTAGCAGCTTCCATCCCTGTCTCCTCTTCTAGGCTCACGGTCCCATCTGTTAGAGATTTCTTGCGCTGATGTGCTTTTTCTCTTATTTTCATGCCATGCCGGCGCTGCAGATTCATCCTGTTTAAATGAGACGCGGGGGCCTGTTTGCAGGTCTCCCGCTGCGTCTCCTTGCTGTCCGTCTCTCCTTCCAGACATGCCCGTTCCCTTCCCCTCCCCTCCCTCGTTGGCCAGCAGTGGAAGGCTGGTGGTGAGAGCAGAGGTTTTGGGGTGCTCAAAGCTTGGGGATCGCAGGTTAGCGGGGTCGGTTGATCCCCTGGAGCACGGCTCTGCAGACTCCAAGGTGCCCGTGGGCAGGTTGTGTGTTTGGATGAATAGCCTGACTATCCCCCTGGCTCCCAGGAACCTGTTGCTAATTCCTAGGGAAGCTCCCAGGTCTGTTGGAGCACTGGAGGTGAAACTGCTGCTGGGAATGGCTGCGGACAGATCTGTGCTCCTTTTTATTTTATTGGCTGCTTGGTCTCTCTTCCTCCTTCCATTCTCCTAGTTGCTTTCGGAGTTTCAGATGGCTCATCCAGATTGCAAAGCCCAAACCCTCGCCTGCCTGCCAGGCCCTTCTGTTCCCTCCCAGTTCAACTCCTCCAAGCCGATGTTGCAGCCCCCTCTTTCCGCGGAGCGGGGCCCGGGGGGTTTGCACGGGGGCTGCAGCGAGGGTGCGGGAACGGCTCTGTGCGTCCAGGTAGCGTGGGTGTCAGGGCAGTGGGTCGCCTGTTGGACGTCGGTTTGTCCCACCGAAGGCTCTGCTGGGAGGTGAGGGCTTGTTTGGTCGTGTTCAGTCTCCTTTGACTTGGCAGACAGGGGGTGTTTCCCTCTCTTGGAAGGGAACAGACGTGACCATTTTCTTTCTGTATCGATTAAATCCAGCAGACATCCTCGAGTGATCCTGTGCTTGCTTAGGTGGAGGGAGAGAATAAACCCCAGATCTGTGTTTGCTCGTCAGCATCGTGAGGCTTTGCTGTGAGCTGCCTGCAGTGCTGGGAGGGAAGAGCACTTAATCTCTGCGACCGCTGGGGTCCACCAAAAAACGTGTCTGCTCAGCTTGTGTTTCAAAAAAATTAAATTACTTTCTTGGCTGGGGTCAGAGGGCAAAAAAAAAAAAGCTGTGTGATCTACTGACTAGGTGGCCAGACTGTGGATGTAAGACATGGTTTTCAGTCTCAGGACACCGAGCAGGTCACTTTGCCCTTAGCGTGCCTCTGTTTCCCCGTCAGCAAAGCTTGATGTGTTCATTCCAGCACTTACCTTTTTTTGTGTGCAACGCTTTGTACCTGGGGATGAATGTGTATATGGAAATGCACCAAAAATGCAGAATAGGTAGGTACATGTGTATTAAAGAATAACATCATTTCAGTCTCTGCATATTAAAGTCCAGGTGATGGCCCTGGTGACATTGCCGTGGCAATGAGCCAGATGCAATGTAGGACTCTGAATAGGTGAACACAGATGTTAAATACTTTTTTGTCATTATACAGCCCTGAGTTGCTGGTGTTTTCAGCGGATGATAGATGACTACTGAACAGCTGAGGTTCTTTGAAATGTTCTGCTTGCTGTCAAGCCCTGTCTTTTTGCCTGTCTATCCATCTTCTCAAAATAACTGTCTTCTGCAGTCCTCTTGCACACGTGTTTGGCTGGCTCCATGGGGAGATCCTCGAGTGGGAAAGCTGCAGGACTGCAAGGATTAAATTATTAAAAGCGGCATTTGTTGACCCTCTTTCCTCCTGAGGATCTCAGCAATTTGCTGAAGTCTCCTTTGCACATGGGGAAAGCAAGGCAGAGCCTGAAATCATGCAGCAAGTCAGGAGCGATTTGGAACTGGAGCCCAACAGTTCCCCCATCCTGAGGTCATGCTCCTTTGTAGGACTGAGAAGAGCAAAGCGTGCTTCAGAGTGGGCAGAAGAGGCGTGTGGTGGGCCCTGGAGGGAGGCTGGAAGCTGCGAGATGACAAAGTTAGTCATGGCGTCTAAGCAGCGCTGTTAGCTCCATCCTCCTCCTCTTGCTGCGTTTCTCTTGTTTGTGCTACCCCTCTGGGAGTCCAGCTAAGTATGGAAGAAATTGCCTGGAAAAGCCATCAGCCCACTTCTAATTCCCTTCTGAATTGCTGTTTCAGGCTCTGAGAGTTTGTATTAAGCCTGCAACATTGGAATAACAATTCTATTTTCCATCCTGAGTTGGTTCTTCCAGCTCAAAAGGATCTTGACACACACTTGGGTCCAGCCACCTCCCAGGTTTGGGCTTGATTTCTTCTTCAGGTTGTTTTGAGAAGCTTTTCCAAGCGTGGAGATAAGGGCTTGCCCTCTGCTTTGCTGTCATTTCCTTGGATTGGCTCCCGGCTGGCAGCAGCTTTGTCTGCTGGAGACCAGAGCCAAGGCGAAGCAGAAATCAGGTGATAGAGAGGAGCGATGCTCCTCAACTCCGCTACACACAAGCCCCTCAAGACATTCAGCTGCCTTGCAATTAGGTAATAAATCAATTGGAAGTGTTATTGTTAAATATTAAGGGGAAAGTACCAGCCTTGGCTTCCCAAACTGCTGGGTACTTTTATTTTAATTATAGGGTTGGTGCTTTGGTTTGGTGGGGATCTTTTCTATTTTGAGTTTTGAGTAACTTTGCGTGAGCAAGAGAGCGTCTCCGTGCTCTGGTTTGTTTCCCAAAAATCATAAATACAAGGAGCTTGTAGAAATCTTTCTTCTCCCTTAGAATCTTTATTCTCCCTTTTTCAAACGGGTGGGAAGAGCTAGGGTTACCCAGCTCTGTCCCTAGCTGTATCTGCAGCGTGCTCCATCGCTCTCCCCCTTCTTGGTCTTTCAACTGGAGGGACTGAGCCTCACCTTCCTCGCTCAGGCTGACGCCTGCAGCTTAATTAGCAACTGCCGTTTCCCTTGCAGGGAAGTCCTGTAGAGTTTCATGGCGACGATACTAATGAACGTCTGTGGAAATCGTTCCTGGAACATATGGCAGTGAATATTTCTGTTGGGTTCGTTGTCGCCACCCCACCGAACGCTGTGACAGGGAGACGTTTCCCCATTTTGCTTTGAAAGTCAAACGCTCGCACAGTCTGTAATAGGTCTGTAGGGTTTTTCCATGAAGATGAAAGGTGTGAGAGAGAAGAGGAATGGTTGTTGATGCTTAATTATTGTTTTGCTTTAATGACGAGAAGCTCTGGGCACCAAAGAACAAAGTCTTTGCCTCCTGGTCCCCTCCCTACCCCTTAATACATGAACTTGGGGTCCTTGCTCTATTTTTCAGAGCTGCTGTGAGCCCCATGCACATCACAGATGATCCAAGCTCCGGTGTTGGCCCTGCTGTGTTCTGGCTTTTGGGGTGAATCATTCCCCATGAAGGATTTTACTGATCCTGTTTTACTCTTTTCCTCCAAAGCCCATTGCAGAGCAGAAACGCCAGCGCCGCAGGATTTGCCCTGTTGTGCCGGCGCGGCATAGGGAGAGCTGTTTCCATGCGAACAGCCGCCGTCTCCTGTCATTGCAGTCATATTCTTTTGTCCAGAAGATAAACTGCAGAGTTGTGCTGCACCGTAATCACGGTCTGATCTAAACCTTATGGAAACTGAGGGATCCTTCAGTGGCTTCTCAAAGGCAAAAAAGCAGTGACAGCCGGCACGCTGCCTGCCTTTGACCCCAGGGCTCCTGTTGTTTTTTTTTCTCTGTTATGCTGTTGGTAGCAATGTGCTTCTGTCTGTTGAGCAAGCGCAGGAGCCGGGGCATGTCCCGCTATTTTACACTATCCCAGTTTTTACTTTAGGCAGAGCTGCATCCCTGGCAATACTAAAGCTTGGCAGCTTGTGTTGCGGTGGCAAAGGAAAGAATCTCCTGTACCTTCTTGGGCTGGTGAGCCAGTGGTGGGATGCTTGTGCTGGAGAATTGAATTTCTCCTGAGCTGGTGTTTAAAGGTTGGGCTCCAGGAGCACAACGTGATGTGGCATGAGTCTCTGCAAGACGCTAACCAAGATGCTGGCCTCTAATCCAAATATTTAGCTCTCCAGCAGTCCCACAGGAGTTCCATGCAAGTCAAAAGCTCCACCAGCTTGGGTCAGAGGTCCATCATCTGTTGGGTGATGACCCCTGAGTGGATCGCAGGGTACGGTCAGCTTATTTGGACCCGCAATTGCAGCCTAACAGGAGTCCTCTCACCCCTCTTTCTTTTGGATCTCTCTGTGCTGAGGTGTCCAGCTTGAGTAAAAGTGCTTTGCAGAGGACAAGCCCTTCCCTGTGCACCAAGCCCCCTTCTGAAAGATGTAGCGTAAGCTTCTTGGCGAGCGAGTAACTTCAGTATTTAGACTGTAATTGGCTTTAAATTCCAAAGGTCCATTGCTAATGATATTCAGAGCAGTTTAATTAAGGGGGCACTGTCAAGTACTTCCTTTATAGTTTTTCTTTTGTGTGTGCTCTCGTTTCTAATACCCTATTTTTTCTTCCCCAAGCTTGAAGGTAATAATTAAAGTAATTCTCTGCTGATTTTGTCCTTTTCTATTTGGCAAACTTTGATCCATTATTATTTTTTAATGGAGATGAGATTAACATAGGCACTTTTGTTCTGCGACCGTTTCGGTTCAGTACGGCACCTTATTGCACTGAGATCTCGCCGCTCTCGTGCTGGTGGCATCGCTTGGAGATGGCGTTGATGCGGCTTTGGGGAGGGCTGCTGAGGCAGCCGCCGGCGCTCCTGCTCCACCCAAAGAGTCTCTGCGCTGCCTTATACCACGTTGGGAAGAACCCGAATCTTTGGCGAATTCCTCAAAGTGAGATGAAGACAGGTCCCTCCTTTCCCTCACTAGGAAAGCCCATCTTTGTGTGAGTAACGGCGTTTTCCGGGAGGAAAAAAATGTATTTGCAAGGTGTCAGCTCATAAAAGAAGCAATCTCATGATCTAAGTTATGAAAACACTCAGTTCGAAGCTGTCTCTCTGCAGTTTTCAACTCCAGACTTAAATTGGGGATAAATAATTTGTCTAGGACTTCAAGCTCCCGGTTTCCCTGCTTGTTAAAGGGGAATAAACAGGGCTGAAGGATGGCAGTTGACTGTCACACAGCTTTTGGAGCAGCTCGGCTTGCCTTGCGCTCTCCCCTTGCCCCTTGTCTCCTCCGTAGGAAGGGCTGCGGGATGCTGTGGGATGCTTGTCCTGTCCGTGGCCTTTTCCTGCGAAGGTGCTGTGCAGGGCGGTGGGAACCGGCTGAGGGAGGGGGTGGGATGGACCCAGGGAGGTTTCGCCTGGGTTTCAGGCAGTGATGTGCCTCCACTTAGCCTCGGGAACCCTGTGAGGTGGGTCAGGAGGGCAACAGCGACTGACCAAAAGCCCTCTGCGCTCACCAGCCGCTGCTGGAAGCTGCTCTGTCTTCCTTAGAGCAGCCAAGTGTGGTGAGCGCCATTTAGATCCGAGAGGATCAGGCAATAACTGTTTTAAGATATTCGCAGTGGGTCAAATTTAAACAACGAGAGTGTTTCCGCATGGCAGCCTCTGCCAATAATTGCTTGTAATTGCTTTCCCTTCAGTGCTGCCTTTGCCCTCTCTCTTGAGCGGGAGCTGCGGTCCCTTGTCCACCGTGCTTGGCTTTCTCCCCACCTCATGCTGAGCAGGAGCACGCTTGCAACAGGGTGTTTTTTTTTTTGCAGCCACCATAAAAGGCTCGACTGCATCTAGAGGGATAAAGGGTTCCTGCTTCCCGTCTCCCACATCAAATTGTTTGGCAGCTGGTTACTGCAGCAGCGGTGAATCTGCACGAGGTTCGCGCTGAGGCGTAGCTCAGGTCGGAGTTGCTGGAACCAGCAGCGTTTTTTCTCCAGGTACTGAAGAAGGTGCCAAGTGCTGTGTCCGAGGGGAGGACAGGGCTTGCTGGAGAGACCTGCGCGGTGCTACGCAGAGGTAGCATGCGGAGGGAAGGGTCCTGTGCGTTCCTGCATTGCAAATCCTGTTTCTGGCCATGCCATGGGGAGTGTTTATGCGTGGGCAAGGAGACCACGTGTACCTACACAGAGGCCAGGCACGGTGGCAACCTGAGCCTGTCCTCCCTTGAGCCCTCCAGCCCTCGAAGCCGTGCTCTCGTTTAGCCCATGAAGGCTGGCTTTGCTTTTCCCTGGTGAATCAATTTCTCAGTCTTTAAATGGTACCTTCCTTGTGCTAATCATACAATAGGACTGCTAATGAATGTCTCAATTATTTAGTGTTTGAATCGAGTAATTATTTTCTTGAGGTAGCAAATTGAAGTTTTCAGGAGGAAAAATACCATCTCTTTCTTTTGCTGCTACATAATTAAGTAATTGCGTAGCCAGTGATTTAATAGCTACAAGATCAAGAGTGACATATTTTATTCATTTTAAGCAGGAGCGCTTCTCATTTCTCCCCTTTCCCTTCAGGAGAAGCTCTGGCCACCCTCTGGGAAGGCAGGGAAAGCCGCTGCAAAGCTTTGCCATCGCCTCTGTGGCGTTTCTAGTGGCGTTTAAAGATTTCTCTCTTCTGTGCTGAGCTGCCTCTTGCGTTGCCTGCTGGCGGGTGCTGTGCCGGGGAGCCCGTGGAGACTTGTCTGGGAGGGGTGCTCTGTGGGTTTGCTGCGTGTCACCACCACGGGCTTGTGTCCCATCCCTCCTCCCTGTGCTTAGGCTGTGCCTAATGCACTTTGTCTAACGCTCTTGCATTTTTTGGCGTGTATTTGGAGGGAGGGGAGGAGCCCAGGCACTGAGTATCATTTAACTGGGAGCTGCTTCTGCAGGTTGGGGAACCCCCTGAGTCAGGAGACATGTCCCTTTGGAGGTGACACCCCACCATCGGCACAGACCGCTTGCCGCACATCATCCCCGTCTCGCCGTCGGTGAGAGATACCGGGCGACAGTTGCGCTTGCGAAAAACCTCTCTACTCTTTTTAAATAAATAAAGAAGTTAATCACTAGGGAATTACCACGCTGAGATGTTGAGACATCTCAACATCTCTCATCATGGGGATGAAAAGAAGTATCTAAGGAAAAAGCATATTTAGTGTCGGCTGAGCAGATATATGAACTACGCTTGTTTGCTTATGCCTTAGCTGTTACATGGGTGTCGGTGGTGGGGAACATGAGGAGGGCTGGGTGGTCTGTGCAAATAACTCGCCTTCCCTGCTGGTTTTTCTTCCACTGGTGGATGGACCGTGATTTCTTTGGAGCTGGTTGCTGCAGCTGGATTAATTTTTTGCTAGTGGGGCTTGGTCCGTACCTTGTTTGTAGGTGGTTGCTTGGGAGTAGAGACTCCTTGTAGCCATAAAATGACCTGATAAAAAATGGATGATGTGTCGCATTCTTGTTCTCCGCTGCCCCAGACAGAGTCCCAGGCAGGCTGTGATTGCTCCCTCCATGGATGAATGCGACGCGAAGCTGTGCTCCTGGCGTCAGCGTTCGTGACCGTGAAGCCGAATTGGGCTTTCTTGGCACGATCCTCCAGATTTCAGACGAGTTCCCAACTGCCGACTGATTGTCGAGAGCGCTGGCAGAGGGGCAGCACAAATGTGCTGTGAATAGGCATCGGAGGGAATTCATTAATGGACTTAATTAGCAAACTGTGAGTGGCAGCGCTCCGGGGAGGAGCAGGGCTGGACCCGTGCAGGTCATGGTGAGCATCCCACCAGGGTGTGAGGCGCACGCAGGGACGTGCCCGCACCCGTGCCTTCTGGAAAAAGCCGCTTTTCGCAGGAGTTGGGCGTGGATCCGCACGGACACATCCCCGCACGGCCGTCCCGCTTGGCGCCGTCTCGCCGGGAGCGACAGAGCCGCTGTCCCCCGTGGCGGGGCGGAACTGCTGTGACGGTGAGCGATGACTCGCCGGATGACGGACGAGCTGAGGCTGCTGTGGTGTTGCAACTGGGCTTTCAAGGGCTTGGTTCTGTTGTTCAGGAAGTAGTGACTCGCTTGTAATTATTTAGTGCAAACTTTGTGTCGGGGGCTGCTGCTTCTGCAGCATCGCTCGTCTCTCTCCAGCCACAGCTTCCAATTTCCCGCTGTGTTTGAAGCCCCCACAGGTGGGAGTCTTGGTGGCCTTGCCGTAACATCAACCCCTTCAAAGCCCTGGGGGTTACACAGCCCTTGGGCATGGCAGCCACCCTCTAAACCCAGGCAGGAGCAGTGGCGATGTCTTCGCAACCTTCTGCAGGTGTTTTAAAACACTGCTTTCTGGTGCCCTTATTTAACACCACATTGTAATTAAGAAGAATTTCCTGTACTCCTCTGGGGCTCCTGAGAAATTTGAGAGCTGGAGGGTTTTGTGTGTGATGTTAACAAGCTTGTTAAAAAGGATAGGTCTCCTCGGCAGAGCTAAACAGAGCCTGGACACCAGCTGGGCCAGCTGCAATGTCGGAGGACCTTTGGGAAGCGCAGGCATGGGGTGAATTCGGGCGTGCGGGGGGGACTGCAGGTATTTGCAATGAGAAGAAGGAGGGGAGATCAAGGTCCTTTGGCTTGTGTGTGAAGGGTGAGTTGAGGTGGCCTTGCCCTTGCCTTCTCCTCATCTTGCAGGGAGACTCACCTTCATGGCTGACACTGAATTTGAGGTGGGCTGGTGGATGCTGAACGTCCTGGCTCTCCAGCTCTGGTTATCCTGAGCCGCTGGGCCATGTGCAGAGCAAACCTTCCCGTATCATTAAATGGTTTAAACCCTCCTTCAGCCTGGGCATGGGGTTTGTGTTCCTCTGCCTGAATGGATTTAACCATTCAGTTTGGTGGCTGTGGGCGCAGGCGTAGTGCCAGCTGCTACGAACCCTCAGCAGGAGCCTCACTGGTGATGTTTGCTTCCCAAAGCCTCCTGAGAGTGTTGCTGCTGGTGGGTCAGAATTCGGCCCAGCTAGGTGCTGCTTGTGAGCTTACCGGTCCTGCGGGCAGCAGCTCGAGAGCTGTGATGCTATCCTGCAGTCTGCTCTTTAGCTTCGTGCTCCTGCTGCTGCAGCGCAGCTGTTGGCAGCTGTGCTTCTGCACCGTGCCTCGCATACCGCCTGCGAGAGACCCCGGCGTGTTCCCAGCAGGACTTCCCCACCGCTGCTGTGCTGGGGAGGTGAGAAAGCTTGGATTTATGTGTCTGGGCTTCCTGTGCCCGCTTCTGCAACTGGGAGACAGCCTTGCCTCTTGGCTGTGCGTTACCCCGTCCTCGACACCTCCCGGAGCATCTCTGCCGCCGTCAGCGCTGGGTGAGTTACTGGGTGTCCCTAGCGATAACCGTTACCAGATGTTTACATGTCTTGAGATGTCGTCGCCAGGGCTCCATTTCTTATGCCTCATTTAAGAAGGAGCATTTGTATTTTGCAGAGTTAACTTCCCGCCCTAAAAGTGGCTCTTCCCCGGGGCCTCTGTGGCATGTGCTCGTGTATTCCCATGCCAGGAGCATCCAGCTGCGCTGGGAGCATCCAGCTGCGCTGGGAGCATCCAGCCATGTTCAGCGGCTGTGTTGTGGGTACCTCTGTGGCGGTTTAGCTCCGGAGAGTGTCGGAGGGAGGCAGGTTACAGGGCTCCCGTCCCCTCCGGTGGCTTCTTCCCGCAGGTGAGCTTTGCGGGGACGCACATCTGCAGTGCCAGCGCTGGGCAGGACGGGCAGTGCCCGGGTGGGGACAGGAGGTGTGCTTTGCAGGGAGAGGACAGCCTGGAAAGTCACCGCGGCGCGGGAAGGAAAAAGCAAGGCAATGCGTTTTGAAACGTTCCCCCCACGCGAGGTTTTTGCTTGCCTGTGATGCAGTCACCCCAGTTTAAATCCTGAATAGGTCTGAGTTAAAGAACTTTTTGGAGTTGTCATTAAAGACCCCCTATTCGGGTTTGCTTGTGTTTCTTCCCAAAGGTGAAATCTGCGGGAGTCCTTAGTTAGCTTAATTTCACCTTGAGTCTTTTTGGCTGCAAACTTTTGGTGTTTGGCTTTGTGGAGATGATAAAACCCAAGATTTCACTCACGAAGGTTTCGCTCAGTGGAAAATCCCTGTTGAATGAGGAGCGTGGGATCAGACCACTCATTTAAATCAGTGGTTCAGAGGGAAGGAAAAAAAAAAGAGGTGAACTCTGAGCTTGGGAAGAAAACCTGGTCGGGGGATAAGAGAGGAGGGGGAGAACGGAGTTAATGGAAGAGAGATATCTGCAGCCTGGAAATGGATGAAGGGAAGGCGAACGTGTTACGCCTCGTCCTCCTGGGATTAATTTTGAATATCAAACGCTTGATCTCGAGCCGTTCCCCAGGCAGCCGGTCATGTTTCTGTGAAAGCTGTATTTTGAAAAGAGTTTTTCTGATGCTTTAAAACAGAGGAAAGCAAAGCAAATGACCTTATCCTGCTTTGCATTATGTCACACTCGATGATATTCTTTTGCAGCACTTGCAGATAGCTTGACACATCGAGGCAGACAGCCCCTTATTATTAAATCTGTTTGCAAATGTGCTCGGGTTGCCCTTCACATCCACCCCTGGTTATGAGCGGTGGCAGACCGTGGCTGCGCGTCGCAGGTCCCCGTGAGCACGCGCTGAGCTGCCTCCCCGTCTCCCCGCCTCCCGACTGAGGTTGTCAACGCTTTGGGAATGAGCAATGGGTCCTGCTGGAGAAGGAAAGTGTTTTCTTGCCGCTGCCTGGTATGGTGGTGGGGTGGGTGGGAGGGTTCCTGGATTGCCTTCTTCCCATGGGTCCTCCTCATCCTCCCGCCGGCTCTTTGGACTCTGCAGCTGAGTTGCTGCCGTAATTAACATGCCCGTGCAGCTGTCCTGTATATGACTCTGAGTAACCCGGTCCCTTTTAAGCTGTGTCATGTCTCCCTCCGGGTCAGATCAGGCCAGCGGTGCCTTTTTTTCCCTCCTGTCCGTCAAAGCTGAATCAATAGTGCCTCACGCTGCTGAGCCTTGCTATTGCTGTTCCTCTCCCGCTCCCTGCGAAAGGTCGCGTTCTTCGCTCCAATCTGCCTCCTTTCTGAGTAAATCCACCGTGCGAAGCGCCTGGGTCGTCGTCGGCATCGCTTGGCTTTGCCTCCAGCAGCGGTCGTTGCGGGGATGCCTCTGCTGCTTGGCTTCCTCGGGAGCTAAGGGGGAAAGTCCTCCCGAGAGACAGCTACGGGGGAACTTTCTTTGATAACTCCAGGCTGTTGGTGATTGGGACGCGGACCTCTACGAGGAGCTGTCGTTAAATAAATACCAGGCTGCCCAGAACCACGAATGGGAAGGACTCCCAGGGGTTTTGGCTTTGGCCTCTGGATAGATTTTTTTTTTTTTTTTTTTTTTCC